>ERZ1026776.485-NODE-485-length-27444-cov-4.613166_pt1 | contig 27444 bp, 26 predicted proteins | sample MGYA00380125_ERZ1026776 | MGnify/ENA primary metagenome ERZ1026776 (study PRJEB33269, sample SAMEA4719761) | human gut metagenome | biome: human-associated habitat; feature: organic feature; material: feces | place: Cameroon | collected 2013-10 ...
CTATTACCTCCAAATGTCATGAAGCGAACGCTTCATGATGCAGCCTCAGCTCATCACCAACGGCGATTTGCATGAGCTGAGGTTCCATTGCTCTGTGCCTAACCAAAATATGCTTTTGGAATCAATTTTCAATTTTAAGATATTTCCTTGCTTCTGTTTCTGAAATATGCATGGATTCCATTAAATTTCCAATCATCAATTTTATTCCTTTCTCTATTCCCCGCTCATATTCGTATGCTTTTTCGCTTTCTATATGCTTCTCCATATCATAATCGTATAACATCATTGCTATTACCTCCAAATGTCATGAAGCGAACGCTTCATGATGCAGCCTCAGCTCATCGCCAACGGCGATTTGCATGAGCTGAGGTTCCATTGCCCTATGTTTCATTAAAAAATCTTTTAATACATCTTCCCTGATGCATTCCGCTATTGCCTGATAGGTTGCCTGCTGCAGATCCATCATTTTCTGTTTCTCTCTGATTTTTGTGATCAAGGTCATATAGTCCCGTAGCAATTTACAGGCACTTTTTAATTTCTCATTGTAGCCTTCATTGATATTTAGTACTGTTGTGATAAGCTCCAGCTCCGGTTCTTCCGTTTTCTTTTCGTAAGCATCCGACAACTTAAGAACTGTTTTTTCTTCCGTTTGTTTCGTGCCATTATATAAAACGATAAACCGCGGCGAGGGCAGTTTGATCTGCTTACTGCCGTAAATATCCTCCTTTGCTGTAATCTTGGATAATACATTGGAGATATATGTCAGGTTACGCAGCGGCATATTCGGATTCACCGTAGACTGGTGCTCGATCATATACAGCTCTGACAGAAATACAAAAGACACATCATTTTGCACCGACATATATACTGCATTTTCCAAGGTTGTGATCTCCAGCTTCGCTGCATCTGTATAATTTGTTCCATTGAGGGCATTATACAGGCTCAAAAAATCTTCTTTTTCTTTGAAGATGGCGCGAAGCAGCAAATCTTTATGATTTTTTGCCACCCTATACTCATTCAGAAAATGCTCAACTTGTTCAGCCACTTCGTATTTGCTGACTTCCTTCACAAATGATGGACTGTGCTCTTTTTCTTCCGTATCCTCATAGAAATGTACATCATTTTCCTTTTCCACTTCATTCCCTGATACACCATCATTTTTTCGTACCGTTACACTTGTTTCTTCTCCCAGATTGATAAAAATAATTTCAACCCTTTGTTTCTCTTTCTGCATAGCAGCTCCTTTACTGCGGGAGCTCCCAGCTTCTTTTTCTTCTGTTCAGAGCTCCCGTCTTTCATATTTTATTGTAAAAGCATGGATTTCTGATCAGAATTGAACCTAGACTGTAATTAGATATGAAATATGCTTTTGTATAAATTGAGGATAGCATTTCTGCTATCCTCCGTCAATTTAATACCATGTGTTTTTTTATTTTCTACACACTCTGCTACAATAAAGTATTTATTCTTTTTCCATCAAAGCCGCATAATATGTCCTTTGTCCGTCGCTTGTCTGCATGGAAAACTGTTTCTTATATGTCAGTTTAAAGAGCCAGGTATCCGCTGTCAGAAGCTCCAGCTTGTGCGGATCGCAGGCTTCATTTCCCCAGTCTGCCAGCACCTGTGAAAACCGGTTATTTACCGGACAGGCATCCATGATCATTCTGATTTCCGGCAGTTGTTCATAACAAACCGCAATAATGTAATCAAACAGGAAGTAATTGAGTACCTCATCATATTTGCTCCAAAAGAGCTCAAACGCCTCCACCATAAAGCCAAACAGTGGGAATCCTGCAGGTCCCTTCATGAAATTATTTGCCCATCTTCCCGAAACGATATCCAGCTCATTCAGTTCGCCGCCCTGCTTCTGCGTAAAGAAAGGAAACTGGCAGAGCGCATCGATAAATCTGCCATCCCATATATAATAGGTAGCATCTATCCACAGTCCTCCATAGCGGCAAAGAAGCTGTGCACGCAAAATATCAGACAAGTGTGTCATGGAAATGCAGCCTTTATTAAATTTCTCTGCTACCGTTTCTGAAAATGCTATGTACTGCCGGTAATTATCAAATGTAATGATCCGTATATCTGCTTTATCTCCGAACATTTTTTCCATACGGGCAATGCATCTCTGCACGAGCTCCGGTGCTTCGGAAATCCCCTGCCACCAGCAGATCCAGACAGGCATCCTGCCATTTTTTCCTACTGTCCGGTCAATCGGTGGTAAATATAAAAAGTTACCCTGCTGATATTTTTTCACAAGATCTTCCGTCAGATTTTTCACCAGTTCATACATCGCAGGGAGGCGGTTTGTGTCGATTTTCTCCGTATGGAAATATGCATAGGAAATCTGTTTGTCGGATAACCATACTTTTATTTCTACAATCATATTTGTATGCCATGCAGGATTTTGACTGTAGTTTTCTTGATACCACCGGCAGAAATCTTCCAGAGCTTCTTTTTTTATCATGAGACACGGGATTTCTTCTTTTTCCGGTTCACCGATACTCTCTGCTTTTCTGTTTTTCTGCACCAGTTTTTCTGATTGCCCGGTCAGGCAATCACCTAAAATGACCGGAGTCTGCTCAAGCTGCTGCTGCATTTTTTGCATAGAAAGAAGCCTGCCTGCATCCACAAAATATCTGTCAGAGCTGCAGATTCCGATATATTCCGCTCCTGCTTTTTCGCATATGTCAGTCAGAACACTTTCCAGCGAAATATCTTTTCCATCTTTCTTTTCTTCATAGTCTTCCGACAGATCCTGCCCGATCATGACCGTCCGATATCCCGGCTCTTTTACTTCATGATAAGGCTTTGATGCCAGCACATACATAATTCCTTTATTTTCCATAGCACTTCCCATATACACTGAATTTTCTTCTGCGCTTTCCTGCTTCATTATACCATCTGTTCGCGGCATTTCCACTTCATTTTTTCGTCCTTTTAGGGCGCGTCTTGCCGCCATAACAGAACAAAGAATGTGCCTTGGCACATTCTTGCGCCTGCGGCGGTCGCTTGCGACATCTACATTGTACGCCGCAGTGCGCATCCCCGCGGAGCGTTTTTTGTGTAATAGGAACGAAGTTTCCTATTACATAAAAACAACAGGGATTGCGCCGCGCTATGCGGCGCAATCCCTGCCATACTACAATTACCGATGTTCCCTGATCATCATTGCACATACGATCACAAGCAGAATGCAGGAGCCCCAGATTGCCTGTACACCGATCCGCAGAGACAGCACGCCGCCAAGTCCCGCACCGATCGCAAAGATCAGAATAATGCCATAATAATGAAGTGCTTTTCGAAGCGCGCCACGTTCTCTTTCCCGCAGGAACATGGACAAGCTCTCTGTACCGCTGCGCAGGTTACCGATGCACATTGTGCTGGCATAGCCATAGCCGTTTACCTTACGGAAGGTCTGTACCTGCATCGCACAGGTAAAGGAAACAAGCATTGTTGCGAGCATATTGTATTCCTGCGGAATAAAGCCGACTGCAAACAAAAGCACGATTTCCAGTGCGACTATGATCTGCCGCCAGTGGATTTTTTTTGCACCTTTATATTTATGACCGATCTGTTCTGCCACCAGCACACCCAAAGCAAACGCAAGGACCGGGAATAAATAATGCAGCGCCCGCTGCCACTCGCCCTGCATCAGATGCTGGCTCATCAATACAACGTTTCCGGTCTGCGCATTCGAGAATACTTTGTCTCTCACATTGTAAGTATAAGCATCCTGAAAGCCGCCTGAAAGTGCCAGCAGGCTGCTGAGCAGGAACGTCTCTGACGTCTGGATTTTAATTCGTTCTTTTTCACTGATCATTCGTATCACAATCTTTCTTCTATCTATCTTTCTTCTATCTATCTTTCTGTCACTTTTTTGTACAGAAAATACAGTTCTACATGCTGCCCAAGTAAGCTTCTATCTATCTCTATCTATTTCTTCCCATCTTACTTCTCTACGTGTTCAAACGTAAATACATTCAAAAACTGCTTTGCACGTTCTGTCTTTGGATGCTCGAAGAATTCCTCCGGTTTTGCCTCTTCCACGATCTGCCCCTGATCCATGAAAATGACACGGTCTGCAACTGCTTTTGCGAACTGCATTTCATGGGTGACAATGATCATCGTCTTGCCCTGCTTTGCCAGATCAAGCATAACATCGAGTACTTCCCGCACCATTTCCGGGTCAAGTGCTGCTGTAACCTCATCAAATAAGAGAATTTCCGGATGCATGCAGAGCGCACGGACGATCGCCACACGCTGTTTCTGACCGCCGGAAAGTTGTCTCGGATAGCTGGCTGCTTTATCTGCCAGACCGACTCTCTGCAAAAGCTCCATGGCTTCTGCCTTTACCTCGTCCTTTTTCCGCTTCTGCACCTTGACAGGGGAAAGCGTGATATTGTCAAGCACGGTCAGATGCGGAAACAGCTCGTAGCTCTGGAATACCATTCCGATCTTCTGCCGCATTTCGGTAATATTTTTGCTGCCCTTGCGGATATCCTTGCCATGCAGGCTGATCGAACCGTCCTGCACGGGTTCTAATGCATTGATACAGCGGAGCAGTGTACTTTTTCCGCAGCCGCTCGGACCAACCACAACGACAACCTCGCCCTGTGCAAGTGTCAGATCAATGCCATCCAGAATGCGCTGTCCGTCATATTCTTTTACCAGATTTTCTACCTTTAAAAGTGTATCTGCCATGATTTATCTCCATTTCTTTTCCAGATATTTTGCCAGCATGCTGATCGGCCAGCACACGAGGAAATATAATAAAAATACAACTAAAAATACGCCAAACGCAGCATTCGGGCTCGTCATTCGATTTGCCTCTATGATCTGCTGTGCCACCTTCAGCATCTCTACAACACCGATCATCAGAACAAGTGAAGTTGTCTTGATCATACGGGTAATGAGATTGATGGAAAGCGGGATCAGCCGCCGTACTGTCTGCGGTATGATAATGTAGATGTAAGTCTGTACCTTTGTGAGCCCAAGTGCCTCTGCACTTTCATACTGGTGCTTCGGAATACTGATCAGGGCACCACGCACCAGATCTGCCATTTCCGCAGTACCCCAAAGGGTAAATACGATCACGGAAGCGGCTTCTCCGGACAGGTTCCAGCCCATTGCTCTTGTTGTACCGAAGTAAACGATAAACAGCAGTACAAGCTGTGGCATGATACGGATGATCTCCAGATAAATACGGCAGATCGCTCTGACTATCTTATTTTTCATCGTCATGAATGCACCGACTAAAATACCGAGTGGCATGCTGATCACAATCGAGATCAGACTGATCCTTGCAGCCACCCAGAGACCTCCCAGAAGGCGCAGCATATTGGTTCCCTTAAATAGTACATCAATCCCCAAATCCGGCATAACGCACCCTCCTCTCTAACAGAGTACCGAGAATCGATACCGGAAGCAGAATGATCAGATAAAAGACTACCAGTAAAAACAAACTCTCCGTTGTTTTATAATAAAGACCGATCAGATCTTTTGCGGTAAACATCAGATCCATCAGGCTGATCGCGCTGAACACGCTCGTTTCTTTCAGTAAAAAGATCACATTTGCCACAAATGCAGGCACGCTGACGGAAATTGCCTGTGGCAGGATCACATATTGAAATGTCTGTCGATGGTTCATGCCAAGGCTGATCGCCGACTCCTTCTGGATCGGCTCGATCGATTCCAGCCCGCTCCGGAAAGCCTCTGCCATATAGCTGCCACCCAGAAATGCCAGACCGATCACACCGCATACATCGGGTGTCAGTCTGATCCCGATCTTCGGAAAACCATAATAAATAAAGAATAACTGTACCAGAAGCGGTGTATTTCTGCTGATCTCCACATAGACTGCCACAATCTGTCTTGCGACCGGTACTTTATAATATTGAATTGCTGCGCAGAGCAGCCCCACTAAAATAGCGAAAGCGATTCCAATGAGTCCTATTTTCACGGTCAATACTGCCGCCCGTTCGTACAGGGGTAAGTATTTGCCGATAAACTCCCAATTCATGAAACGCGTTCTCCTTTCAATAAAATCTCCGGCAAATGCCCTAATGCGTCTGCCGGAGTTTATTCTACACCATTTCTTTTCTATCGTAAAGTTATTCTGCGTCTGTTACGCCGCCTTCTACTACTAAGCTGTCTTCATATTCAGATCCGTAAGTGTCTGTCAGAGTTGCTTCATAGTCAGCATGGAAGAAGTTTTCTTCTCCAAGGCTCTTGATCTCATCGTTGATCCAGTCAAGCAGTGTTGTGTTACCCTGTGTCACTGCAGGAGCGATCGTATCTGCACTTCCAAGAGACGGGATACCTACTGTATAACCGTCATTCTGCAGAGAGAAGGCGATAACTTCTGTGTTATCGTTTGCCCATGCAACAGATGTTCCATTTTCAAATGCTTCTTTTGCTGTTGCATAAGAGTCAAATTTCTGCAGCGGGATATCCGGGTAATTTGCGATCAGATAAGTTTCTGCTGTTGTACCGGAAATAACGATGATAGAATCATCCGGATTCCAGTTATCAAGACTTTCGATCACGTTGTCATTTCTGGAAACAACACCAAGTGCTACATTCATATAAGGAAGCGCGAAGTCAACCTCTTCTTTTCTTTCATCTGTGACTGTGAAGTTTGCCAGGATGATATCTACCTTACCGGTCTGAAGATATTCGATTCTGTTAGCAGCTTCTGTAGATACGAAATTGACTTTTACGCCAAGATCTTCACCGATCCTGTTTGCGAAGTATATATCGTAGCCCTGATATTCACCGTTTTCGTCTACATAACCAAATGGGTTTTTGTCTGAGAATACACCGATATTGATCGTTCCGCTTTCCTTGATCTCATCGAGTGTACGATATACTTCATTTCCCTTTGCAGCGTCTGCAGTACTGTCTGCCGCATCTGTAGTTTCTGTTGCAGATGCATCTGCTGCTGTTTCTTCTTTGCTTCCGCAGCCTGTTAAAATACCTGCGCTGAGCACAACTGCGAGTCCAAGTGATAAAAGCTTCTTCCAATTTTTCATAATTTTTTCTCCTCTTCTTTTTTGTAAGCTTTTTATTTTGTTATTACGATTCAGTACAAAACTATCACGCGAGTGCGCATCCTTGCGGAGCTTTTGTATAAATAGAAAATCTGTTAGATTTTCTATTTATACAAAGACAGCCCGGAGGCTTTTCTCCGGGCTGTTGGCTTCATACTTTAAATCGTATCACAAGGCGCATCGATCAAAGCACCCGGCCAATTCAAAACCCGGCATGTCATGCAGCAACAACACATGTATGAACTTGTATAACTGACTGTATTTTTCATTGTCTGCGCCTCCTTTGCTTAACTTGTTTTGGATTATATCCTCTTTTTCCTACTATGTCAATAGGTTTTGTGTAATTTATTTTATTTTCTTGTTCTTCCTGTCATGTCAGGCGCAGATGTCAAAAAACGATATGCGAACTATCCGTATGACATCCTTTGCCACCTATATCATTATATGCAGAAAACCCACAACTGACACACTTGATGCGCACCACTATAAAAGTGAGGATATCTGTACCGGACATCCTCACTCTCATACTTTCCTTCTATCATAAGAAGCTCTTTATTTTGCCTCTTCTGCTGCATCTTCCTCTGCTGCGTCTTCGTCATCTTCTGCGGAACGTGCCACAATGACGTTCAGAACAGGTGTATCCAGATGTGTGGTGATATCAATATTTCCATTCTTTGCAATCGCAAGATCAGAAACCTTTAAGGTATCTCCTACATGAAGCTCACTGCAGTCGATCTCAACCTTTTCAACCAGATCTTTTGGAAGTGCTTTGTAAGCAACTTCTGTTAAAAGCTCCTCTACAATACCGCCGATGACTTTCTCCTTGTTGTGCAGAATGATCTCTGCTACGGAATGTACCTTTTCATTGCTGACAAGTGCCTGAAAATCGATCTCCATCAGCATGTTCTTTGCAGGGTCATAATCCATTTCCTTGATCAGTACATCATAGCTCTGACCATCCAGATCCAGCATGACCTGACTGCCCTTCATGCACTCACGCTGCATTCTCTCGGCTTCTTTTCTTTCAATCTTTAAAAGAACAGAGCCTTCGATCTCTTTCCCGAAAAGATTACCTGTTACATAACCTTCTCTTCTCAGCTTTTTTGCCTTTGTTTCCATGTCTCTTTTTTGCACTTTAAAAGTATTCATTTGTCTTTTCCTCCATCCATACAAATTGAGAACATAGGGATGTTTGCGGAATGTCATATACAAGATGGCGTTTCGTTTCTCTTGTTCCACCACTGTTATAGTCCCATTTTTTCAAAAATGCAAGAGGAAATTTACGCTTCTTTTTTTGCTGTAAATAATTTCTTCAGACAGCTCAGTGCAACCATGACACCAAGTACCATCAGAAGGATCGCAACAATGAACTGCAGACCGTCTACCAGGAAGGTTGCCTGTCCTGCTGCCATGTTTTTGATCAGTGCGATCGTCTTCTGGACGAGTGCGGTAAAGGTAACTACCAGCATTGTGAACATCGGGATATATAATGTCCAGCCTGTTCTGCCCGTTGTCTTTAAGAAGACGGCAAGTGCGATCAGTACGAGTGCAGCCAAAAGCTGGTTTGCAGAACCAAACAGAGGCCATACATTGTTATAACCGCCAAGTGTTAATAAATAGCCAAAGAATAAGGTAATGACTGTTGCAAAATATTTGTTGGTCAGAAGCTTCTGCCAGCCCGGCATTTTGGCAGGATCTGTTGTATCACCGTAAAACAGCTCCTGGAAGGACATACGTCCGATCCTTGCTACGGAATCAAGTGATGTCAGGGCAAGTGCGGAAACACACATTGTCATAAATACGGTTGCCAGCTGTACCGGAAGTCCCATCTTTTCCAGAAAGCCTGCAACACCGCTTGAGAAGATCGCAAATGGAGTACCGTCCGGCTTTGTTCCGTTGACAGCAACTGCACCGACAACAACGAGTGAAATGATACCAAGCAGAGATTCTACTACCATGGCACCATATCCTACCATCGGCATATCCTTTTCATTGCTGATCGTCTTTGAGGAAGTACCGGAGGATACCAGAGAGTGGAATCCGGAAACCGCACCACAGGCGATCGTGACAAACAAGGTCGGGAACAGATAGTTTCCTCCGACGTTAAATCCATTAAATGCATTCAGCTGCATGCTCGGATGTGCAACAAGAACACCTAAGACCGCACCAATGATCATGCCAAGCAGCATAAATGTCGTCATATAATCTCTTGGCTGCATCAGGAGCCACATCGGCATAACGGATGCTAAAAACAGGTAAGCCATAACAATATAGATCCATGCGGATTTTGTGGCATAGATCGGAAGATGCATACCAACCGCAAACATCACAACCAAAAGTGCGATCGCAACAACTGCACGAACCCATTCTTTCATCGTTCCGACCTTTTTCTGGATCAGACCGAAGATCACAGCCACTACAATGAACAGCATGGAAATGGAAGCTGCCGCTGCATTTGCATAAGCAGTATCTGCTGCCATATCTGCAACACCCTTTGCTACAAAGGTACCTGCTACCATATCGGTAAAGGCTGCAATTACAAGTAAGGTAAATAACCAGCAGAATAACATAAACAGTTTTCTACCTGTTTTTCCGATGTATTTTTCAATGATCATACCCATTGACTTGCCTTCGTTCTTGACAGAAGCGTATAACGCACCGAAATCCTGTACAGCACCGAAGAACAGTCCGCCGATCACAAGCCACAGAAGCACCGGAACCCATCCGAATACGGATGCTAAGATCGGGCCCGTTACAGGTCCTGCTCCCGCGATGGAAGAAAACTGATGAGAAAATACCGTAAACTTGGAAGACGGTACATAGTCCTGTCCATCCTCATGCGTATAAGCCGGTGTTTTCGCATCCGGGTCAATGCCCCACTTTTTTGCAAGCCAGCGTCCATACAAAAGATACCCGGCTGCAAGTGCCACAATACCGATCAAAACAATTACTAATCCATTCATACTTTTCGCCCTCTGGCGATTCCCTTCTTTCTGTATCTGTTTTTTATAGCAGCAATCCTAGCACTCTGTTTTTTTATTGTCAATGTTATAGCATATAGCGGTTTTCTATCTCTTCCATAACTACAAGTTATAAAATTCTGTGAAAGTGCACAAGCACAGCGATTTTCACACCCCAGTGATCTGTTCCGTGCCTATGGCATCTTTTTTCCTTTACCGGTTCTTAACCGGTTTGTCAGACCGATCCCCATAAAATTTTCGTAAAAAGCCTGCAATTTCCGATGATATAAATTGCGGCGATCTGGCATATTTGCTATACTGAAATCATACATATGCTGTGAAGTTTTCCGCCGGATAGGCGGATACAATAACAAAAGTGAGGAATTCTTATGATAACAAAGTGCAAGTTTTGCGGAGGCGCCTTAAAATACGATGCAGACATCCGGCGTATGGTCTGTGAATATTGCTCCAGCATGTTTGATGTAGAAGATACGGAAGAAGAAAAAGAATACGAAAAAATGCAGGCAATGTCCGCCGGGAAGAATCCGGATGACGCAATCGGGCAGGCTGTTTTCACTCCGGAAAAGGGGACAATGGATATGTCGCTCTATCACTGCTCAAGCTGCAGCGGTGAGCTTTACCTGAATCAGACCGAGGTTGCCAGCTACTGTCCGTACTGCGGGCAGCCCACGATCGTATTTGAACGGATCGCCAAGACACGGAAGCCTGATTACATCATTCCTTTTAAAATCACCAAGGAATATGCGGTCGCCAGTATCCGCGAAAAATTTTTCAAAGGGCATTTTATCCCGAAGGAATTAAAGTATTTTAAAGCCGAACTTCTGCGCGGCATTTATGTTCCGTATTATCTGTATGACATGCTCTATAAAGACAGGCAGATCATCCGTGCAAAATTTGAAGAAAAAAACAGCAAAGGAGAAAAATCCTCTGTTACCTATGATTTCTACCGGGAAGCGGTTGCTTCTTTTCAGGAAATACCGGTTGATGCTTCCAAAAAAATACCAAATGAGATCACGGAAAAGCTGGAACCGTTTTACACTGCCGATCTGATCGATTTTCAGGCAGGCTATCTTTCCGGCTTCTACGCAGACCTGCAGGATGACAGTGATTATACCCTGCGCAATATAGCGAGAAGACGTGCCAGGGATCGTTTCAACAAGCTCCTGTATGATGATCTCATGGCAAAGGAATGTCAGACACTGAAAAGCAATCCCAACTGTTCTTTTGAAAAAGAAGCCTATGCACTTCTGCCTGTCTGGTTTATGGTATTTACCTATGAAGGTGATTCCTATACGATTCTGGTAAACGGGCAGACCGGTAAGGTAGTCGGCGGAGTTCCATCCGATAAAAATAAAATTGCATTGTGGTTTTCCCTGATCACACTGCTTGTTTCCGTACCGGCTTACCATATTCTGCAGCTTGTCTTTGATCCTGTCCTGTTCCAAAGCAGCGATAGTATCTTATCTGCCATGTGGGTTCCTTTGGTACTGATCTCCGCCGCCTTTACTGCGGGGCTGAAAAATTACAGAAGTGTGCGGAAGAGCCAGGCGCTGACCCGCGCAGAAACGATCAAAACACTTGTCGGAAAAAGGGAGGGACGAAAGAAATGATACTTTATTTAGTAGTGGCTGTGAGCCTTGGCGCAAGTGTTGCATTTGCCATTGTAACGGATTTCTGGAAGGATTCCAATGAGATTGGTTCCTCCGATGGAAACGATGTTTATTTTTCCAATCAATTTACGATTACGGACGGAAAGAACCGTATCCGCATAAAAGATTATGAGGACAGGTTTTGATCCTGTCCTCTTTTGCTAAAATCTGTTTTTCATTAAAATAGCATACTTACAGCTTCAGGCAAAGCTGCAACACTTCTTTTTCTGTTGTATTATCCAATTCCTCTGTCACCGTATCAAAGATCTGTGCCTTGACGCAGTCTGTCAGCCATGTATGGCTGCCATCCGGCGCCGGACAGATCGCCGCAAAGATCTGCTCTGCCACATTTCTGCACATATCCTTGTCCCGATAAAACGCCTCTCTGAATGTATCAAGAAGCGCAGGATGCTCTGACAGATATGCTTCTGTCTTTTCCTCTACCGCCCACATTTCATAAGTGTATTCCATGTTTTCTTCCGGTTCATATTCCGCATAGCGGTCTGCATCCTCTTCTTTGACGCCAAACAGCTCCTCTGCCTGCCATTCCTCCGGAGCTTCCGAATCCAGACAGGACAGATCCATATCCTGTACAAGGCTTAAAAACGGCGGACAGATCTTATCAAACTTGTCAAACTGCTCCTTTGCTGCAAATACTGCCAGATTGGTTGTCTGTACCAGTGCATATCTGCAAAATGCTCTGTCTGCTTTTTCATCTTTCTTATAATACTTGCAGATCTTCCGGAATAATTTTGTATATGCCTTCAGCTGCTTACATTGCTTTTTCTGCTCCGCCCGGACCGGATAAGTCTCATATGCCAGAAGCTCTCCGAGTGTCACAGACAGCTCCTGTTTTTCCACGAGTGCTTCCTGTCTGCGGATCATCAGCTGCCATACCAGAAACGGCTTCAGAACAGACAGCATTTCGTCTGCATCGATCTGTGCAAGGAAGCTGCGCAGATGCACTTCTAAAAGGCTGCTATTGCAGTCCTCCATGCCAAGTATATTACGAAAGAGCGCGGAAAGCTGTTCTTCGTCCGTACTCTGCCCGGCGGTTTCCGTTTTGCAGGTTCCGTCACATGCTCTGTCTGCTGCACTTATCCCAGTCATTGTGAAGGTAACATCTGTCCGGTCTTTGTAATCTGAAAATGCATCTTCAAACTGCTCCTGCTGCCTGTATAATGCATCCAGTGCTGCATAACGGTTCAGCAGTTCTTCGTATTCTTCTGCCACTTCATAATTGCTATAATCATGAAAATTTGTGCAAAGCAGCTCCAGATCTGCCAGTGTCTGAAAAAACAGATCTTTTATTTTATCATCATCCGGATTTTCTGATAATTTCTGCACCAGTGCATGCAATGCTGCTGCTTTGTTTTGGAGCCCAATGCCCGCTTCCCTGCAGCTTGATGTATACAGGATTTTAAACACATCAAAGTCCTGTTCTGTACTGATCTCTTGTTTTTTCCCCATCTTATTTCTCCTTTTTGTAAACTTAAATATAGAATGTGCCTGCGGAGCGTTTTTTGTGTAATAGGAACGAAGTTTCCTATTACATAAAAAAGCTTCTCTTACACGATAGCATATCATTTTCTGTAAGAGAAGCCTCTTCTATATTTGTTTACTAAAATTTTACCGTTTGCATAAGCCTGCCCATAAATGGTCAGCTTATCACGGATTTGCACGGCGCTGAATAGTCATTAGTTTTGCCGGCAGATCTGTCCTCTGGTAAGCACAGGGTAACGATACAGGCTGTCTGTATCCAGATCTTCCTTGTGCATATCTACCGCGGAGATCTGATGATTATCATAGGTAGTATAGTAGTAAATTCCTTTTGTTGCATTACCGCAGCTTGTATAGATCGTGATCTCGTATTTTCCTTCTGCGACTTCGCAGCAGCCTCTCTGCTGATCCACGCTTCCCAAAATATGGAAGAACTGGCTGACGCTTTCCTCTTCGCTTTCGCCTGAAATCGCATGCAGCTTTGTAAATGCCACCTTTGCAAAACGCGAAGTAGAGGACAGATCGCCCGGAAGCCCGATCGCGCCCATGCCACGGCTGTACGGCGTAAGCGAAAGCTCACCCGAAAACGTATTTTCCGGCTGACGAGGTGAAAGTCCCATATATTGATTCAGTAAGAACATCTGCTGCGGGAAAGGCGGGTTATTGGTCAGTACACCTGCAGGATTGTCATAGATATGCAGACCATCCGCTGTACATTCCACCGTAACCGCTTCGTTTGCATCTGCGATCAGCCAGTGGAGCTGCGCACTCGGAAGCTGCTCCGAAAACGGCGTTCCGACCAGATTCATTTTAGAAAGCAGGCTGCGCACCGCCTGCACGCTGTCACACTGCGACAGGATCCATGGCAGAAATTCATACTGTGCCACATTTTCCCTGCCTTCTTCCACTTCCTGATATACCGCATTTCCGACAAAATTCAGACCTGCCATGCCAACACCCTTTTCGTTGATGGCATCGTAGTAGAGCGGATAGCCGCCTGCCACATGTGCCATGCCAAGAATTGCGTAATGCGACTCTCTGTTTCCCATATACCGGAAAGAGATGGGAAACTTCCGCGGCATTAGTACGATCTCATCTCCATAGGAAAATTCATAATCCAGTGTACGTCCGAAATAAAAATCTTTTGTCTGATAAGTTGCTGCTGTGCACATGTCATTACACTCCTTTTTATTCCTCTGTTTTCAGCATCTGCCATTGGAATGCAAAACTGAGCTGTTCCTCAAAATTACTGTTTTCATCATCCATTCCCATGATTTCCCTGGCTTTTCCGATCCTGTAGCGGACTGTATTTTTATGCATATGCATCCGTTCCGCCACAAGAGGAATATCGTAATTATTCATAATATATTCCAACACAGTCTCATAGAGCTCAGTTTTAAACTCCGCATCATACTCCCGCAGTCTGGACAAAAGCGATTCGCAGTATGCTGTGATCCATATATCATTCCGGTAAGGAATGAGTACCTGATAGATACCCATATTTACAAATTCCGTATAATCTTTTCCAAAGACTTCAGCATATTCTGCTGCATAATATGCTTCTTTCATGGCCAGATTCAGGTATTTCCACAAAGAATAGGTTTTACTGCAGCCGGTATAAAGATCTGCCTTTTCCCATTGTGATGCATTTAATATATCCTCCAGACGGCGCTGCCGGGATATTTTATCATCCTTTTGACAAAACACAATGAAAAAACCTCTTTTATAAGGAAAATATTTATACGTATGTTTTTCATCCTCATTATCAATAGTATGTGCCATGCGGTAATAATGCATACGATCTTTCTCAAAGCGCAGCTTGACGTAGTATACAAAGTAGGGCGGCTTATAGCCTTCCATGATCTCACTTGCAATCGTAAAAACGGTCGCCGGGCTGATACCGTCAGACAAAAGCTCCTCGATCTTCTTCCGGGTATAAGCATCGGAATCCGCATTTACCATCGCATCATGGATCTCGATCAGAATTTCCTCCATATTGGCATCATCATAGTCAAACATCAGAATCGGAAGCTCCTGCTCATCTGCAAAGTCTATTACTTCCTGAGGCAGCTTACTGAAATAGATTTCCTCAATCGCCAGTGCACTGACCTGTTCCTGTGCAAGTCGTTTCACAACAGACAGAATTTTATCCGGTTCGTTTTTAATAAACAAAAGACTCGTCAGGATCAGTGCATTTTTGCTGAACAGATGGTCTCTTGCCGCCAGATTTAATCCGTCTACATCAAATTCCGCATCCATGATCTCTACACTTCCGATCCTGCGGTTAAGCCCGGACATTCCTGCCACTACATGAAAGCTTTGCAGCCCGTGACAGTGTAATGCATCCATAACTCGAAAAGCCATTTTGTACCTTCCTTCCAATAAACAGGAAAATCTATCCTGTGTCATATCATAACACAGGATAGGTTTTCCTTGCTACATATCATAATATAAATCAATTAATTTCTTAAAAATCTTATCGTCAATATTTGCTCCGGACAAATCGATCGCAACAACCCTTCCTGCAAACTTATCCTTATATTTCTGATAAGCTGCATAAGCGGCCGCACTATCAGGCTCGCAGACTGCCTTTTCATATCTGGCAAGCTGTGCCACTGCCCGTCCTGCTTCTTCATCGCTGACTGTCAGTATTTCATCCACACATTCCCCTGCGTTCAGAAATGTATGCTTTGCAACACCACCGACCAGACTCTGTAAAAGAGCACCCGGTTTTGTAGGATATGTTTTTTTCCATACACCTGTCCTGAGATTCTCGATCAGTGCAGGACTTTCGTCCGATTCCACACCATATACCTTTACCTTCGGGTATCTCTGCTTGATGTAAGATCCCGTCGCGATAGAACAGCCACCGCTTCCCATCGGAAGGATAATTGCTTCGACATCCGGATTCTGCTTCATGATTTCTTCCGCCATGGAAGCATGCCCGCATACACCGTCCGGATCTTCACGGCAATCAACTCTGACATACGCTTTCCCCTCTATTTCCTTTTCTGCCAGCACGTTTGCTTCATCAAAACTTTTCCCGATCTTAACGATCTCGGCGCCGTATTTTCCCATTTTATGGAGTTTGGGAACAGGAGAATTTTCCGGTACATAAATAAGCGGTCTGGGAAGTCCCAGAAGCTTTGCAGCATATGCTGTACAAACACCTTGATTTCCGGATGAGATTGTAACAATTCTCTTTTTCTTCTCTTCTTCCGTCAGCATCAGGAGCTTTCCGAGTACACCCCGGATTTTAAAGCTCCTGACTGCCGGCTGTTCACATTCAAATTTCAGGAATACGTTGGCACCTAAATACTGGCTTTTGTCCAGCCTTGTCGGTTTCAGATATTGGTGAATCTTGTCATTTACCATTTCAATTCTACCGATATCGATCATATTTCATTCCTTACTCTTTCTGCCTGTTCTCTTATTGGATCTTAGTATTCAGGCTGGATTGGGAGAGCACTTGGTGCGCCAAAATATTTTTCATATAATGCTGCATTATCACCACTTGCATTTTCTGTAAAGATGAAGAGGTTAATGTAGTTGAGCCATTCCTGATCATGTTTTGCAACACCGATACAGTTATAGAACGGTGTGCTGACACCTTCACCTACTACTTTATATTTATCAGGATTCTGTGCTGCCTGATACTCCAGATAAGTACTGTCATCCAGTACTGCATCTGCCTGTCCGTTTTCAAGTGCCAGAAGTTCTTCTGCTGCGGTATCAACACCTGTCAGTTCAATATTCTGTGATAATGCTTCTGCATCTGAATAACCGGTTGCACCTGTAATGGCTGTTACTTTCTTACCTTCCAGATCTTCTACACTGCTGATATCAGAATCCGCACTTACCATAATTCTGGTTGCTGCAGCCACATACGGATCAGAAAAATCGACCTTCTGTGCTCTTTCCAGCGTTCTTGTAAAGTTACCGATCACACAATCAACTTTACCTGTCTCAAGTGCTGAAATTCTTTCCTGTGAATCCACATCCACAATTTCAAGCTCAACACCCAGAGAATCAGCAAGCTTCTGTGCCAGCTCCACATCATATCCCTCCGGATTCTGATTCTCATCGTAGCTTCCGAACGGTTCACTTGTCAGCATACAGCCGACTGTCAGTTTTCCTTCTGAAAGCACCTTTTCCATAGTTCCCTTATCACCTGTTGAAGCAGAACCGCCTGCGGCGCTGCCACATCCTGTCAGTAAAAGGGTTGCTGCCAATGTTGCTGCTACGAATACTCTACCTGCTTTTTTCATAAATTTTTCCTTCTTTCTCCTATATTTCAACAGCATTTCTGCTATTGTTGACTCTGTACATCTGCTGTTTACTGATTGATAACAGCCTTTAAAAATTGTTTTGTTCTTTCCGTCTTTGGATTGGTAAAGACTTCTTCCGGAGTACCCTCCTCTATAATGCGGCAGCGTCAGATGTGTATAAGAGACAGCCTCTATAATGCCTCCGTCCGCCATTACAACGATCCGGTCTGCCACATCTCTGGCAAAACGCATTTCATGTGTTACGATAACCATCGTCATGCCATCCTTTGCAAGCTGCTTGATTACCTGTAATACTTCACCGATCAGCTCCGGGTCCAAGGCACTCGTGGGCTCATCAAATAAAATACATTTCGGTTTCATTGCCATAGCTCTTGCAATCGCAATTCTCTGCTGCTGTCCACCGGAAAGCTCTGACGGATAACTTTGTCCTTTATCCGGGAGTGCTACCTTCTGCAGCAGATCCGATACCATCTGATCCTGATTGATCTTGGAGATCAGCATATTTTCTTTCGGACCAAGCACTATATTCTGATAAACCGTCAGATGGGGAAATAAATTAAAATGTTGGAAAACCATTCCCATCTTCCTTCTGATATCCACCACATTTTTGGAACGAACCTCTTCTCCTTCAAAAAATACCTGTCCGCTGTCCGGCTTTTCCAGACGGTTTAAACACCTGAGAAACGTAGATTTACCGGCGCCGGACGGACCAATGATTACTACAACCTCGCCCTCTTCAACGGAAAGAGAAACATCCTCCAGAATGACATTCTCACCAAATACCTTTCTGATATTCTTTGCTTCCAATAATACCTTACTCATAAGCTCTTCCTCCGTTCCAGTTTCTTAACGTAATTCGATAATGGGAAACATATGATAAAATAGATCAATGCGGTAATGAAATAAACCTGCAGCGGAAGCTGTGTTCTTGTCATTACGTTTTTTGCCTGCTTGATCAGATCCATACCGCCTACCATAGATACGATACTTGTATCCTTTATGATGTTCAGGAAAAATCCGACCAGCGTCGGCATTGCTATTTTTAAAGCCTGCGGCAAAATGATCTTTGTCATAACCTTAAAGTATGTCAGTCCGATGCAAAGTCCTGCTTCCATCTGACCCTTCGGGATCGATTCGATACCGGATCTGATGATCTCACAGATATAAGCACCGCCATACAGGCAGAGCACATAGCTGCATGCTGCAAAGATCGGCATATCCACACCCAGATAAGCAATTCCGTAATATCCGAAGAATAGCAGGATCAAAAGCGGTGCTCCACGAAACATTGCTACATAAACCTTTACAACGGCTTTCAACACCCGCATCGGCAGAGTATTGTTTTTCACAGTCAGGACTGAAGATGTCAGAATTCCGATCAAAAGGCCTCCAACGATCGCGATCACAGATAATTCCACTGTAACAAGCAGCCCTGATAAGAACGCTTTCCAAAACGGGATCAGATTTGCGAATTCCATATTCTCACTCTCCTTTACTGCTTACACTTGGGAAGTACTTCTGATTGATCTTACGCAGAATATACATACAACCAAGTGATAATACATAATAAATGATCAATGCTGCTGTGTAGATTTCAAATGTACGGAATGTTTTGCCGTTTATCATTGCTGTTGTTCTGGAAAGCTCTCTGATATCCAGAGCAGATAATAAACTGGTACCAAACATGTAAATAATAAACTGATTGATCAGCGAAGGTCCTACATTCCGGATCGTCTGCGGCAAAATCACGTGGAAGAAGATCTTGCCCTTTGTCAGTCCGATACACTGGGCTGCTTCCCATTGTCCTTTCGGTACGGATGCAATACCGCCACGGATGATCTCCGCATTGAATGCTGTGGCATTCACAACCAGTCCGAAGAAACCGACTGCAAATGACGGAAGATAAATACCAAGCTGTGGCAATCCGTAATATAAGAAAAACAGCTGTACCAACAATGGTGTGTTTCTCATGATCTCAATATAAACTGTCAGGATCGGATACAAAATCTTATTTGTTTTTTTATACCGGATATATCCAACCACAATACCAAAGAAGAGAGATAGGAAAAACTCTGCGATCGTAATGACAAGTGTTAATCCTGCGCCCTGCAAAAGCTGTGGGAAATACCGGATCGGTGTACTCCAGTCAAAGAAAACCATGCTTACTCCTCCTTTGTCTCAAACCCGCTGATGAACCTTCCAAATCTGTCTGCAAATTCTTTTAACTGCTCCATGCTGGATGCAGTGGAGATCCGGATATAGCCTTCTCCGTAAGTGGAAAATGCATTGCCCGGTACACAACCGATATGCGCTTCCTTTAAAAGCTTTGTGCAGAAGTCATAGCTGCTCAGCCCGAATTTTTTAATCGAAGGGAAGATATAAAAGGCTCCCTTCGGTTTGGATACGGAAATACCCATTTTTTTGAGTTCTTCATATAAATAAGTGCTTCTTTTTACATATTCACGACACATTTCTTTCGATTCTGCATCACTCTTTAAGGCTTCCAGCGCCGCATACTGACTGATGCTTGTCGCACAGGTAACTTCCATCTGATGCACTTTATATAGCTCATCACTGATCTTGATCGGTGCACACAAAAATCCGATTCTCCATCCTGTCATGGAATAGGCTTTTGACACACCTGAGATCAGGATGCATCTGCTCCAGATAGACGGATAAGAGGCAATGGAAATATGGCTGCCTTCAAAGGTGAGTGCGGAATAAATCTCATCCGTTATCACATAGATATCAGGATGTTTCTCCAGCCAGGCTACGATTTCATCCATCTGTGCTTTATTTAAAGTTGCACCTGTCGGATTATTCGGATAGGTTAACAACAGACATCTGGAATACGGCGTATACGCCTGATCCAGCATTTCCGCTGTCAGAATGAAATCATTATCTCTTGTATCAATATATTTGGGAACCGCACCACAGAAACGGATCAACGGTTCATAGCCTGCATAAGCCGGCGCTGGGATCAGCACATCATCACCACCGGAAAGGATCGTACGAAATGCCACATCAACTGCTTCTGTTGCACCACAGGTAACCATGATCTCCCATTCCGGATCGTAAGTTACATGACTCTGTTCTTTTAAATATTTCGCTGCTGCCTGACGAAGCTCTGCAATACCATCATTTTTTGTATAACCTGTGTGGTTTTCCAAAATTGCTTTGATACCTGCCTGCTTCACACGCTCCGGTGTTGGAAAATCCGGCTGCCCGAGTGTCAGATCTATGGCATCTTTGTATTGTTTTACATTATTTGAAAACTCTCTGATCAAGGACGGTCTTACGGACCGGACATTGGATGGGAATTGGTATTCCATGTCGATTCCTCCTTTATTTCTAATGCTGTATAGGGGATTCCAAAGGAATTTCCTATACAGTAAGAAAGGCGCCTGGGAAATTCCCAAGCGCCTTTGCTTGTATATAAACTAGCAGATATCTCTGCCTTTGGCTATTTCTTTTGTACAAAAGATTTTTGTCATAATTTGTATTTTTTACAAACCCGCGATACTCAGATACCAAGTGCATCCTGGTTGGCGATCCAATGTACTGCATCATATTCGCCCTTCAGATAATGCACCAGATTATTGCAGGAAATATCCTGCAGGGCACGCAGCGAATCCTCGGAATAAAATGCTGCATGCGGTGTAATGATGACATTTTCTCTGCCGGTCAGCGGACAGTTCTTCAGGTTAGGAGATTCAGAGGAAAGGACATCCAGCCCCGCTCCCAACAGCAATCCCTCGTCAAGTGCCCGCACAAGCGCTTCTTCATCCACAGCTCCGCCTCTTGCCACATTGATAAAAATCGGCTTCTGCTTCATCTGTGAAAAGGCATCCCAGTCAAAAAAGCTCTGATTGTCCGCACTCATTGCCATATGGTTCGTAATAATATGGCTTCTTGCGAATAATTCTTCCTTTGATACAAATTCTACATCAAACTGCTCTGCTTCTTCCGGTCTGCTGTACGGAGAGTAAGCAATGACATGCATGCCAAATGCCTGTGCTCTCTTTGCAACAGCCTTTCCAATCTTTCCAAAACCGGCGATTCCCAGTGTCTGTCCGTCAATCCTGCGAAGTCCCTTCAGTGATGTATACTGCCACTTTTTCTCCACATCAATATCATGCTCGTAATGCTTTAATCCACGGGAAAGAGCCAGCATCAGGGAAAGTGCATGCTCAGCCACCTCCTGTGTACAGTATTCCCGGATCGGTACAACCGCTATGTGTCTTGCGCTTGCCGCAGTCAGATCCACATTATCATAGCCGGAGGCATTCAACACAATACATTTCAGATTAGGCATGGCATCCATCATCTCCCCATCTATTCTGATAAATGCCGTCAGGATCGCATCCGCATCCTTTACTGTTTTCAGCCACTGTTCCTTCTGCCAGTATTCCACCAGACAGATCTTCGCATCCGGTAAAAGCTTCTGCAAAAGCTGTTCTTCGTATTCTACATTTCGTTTTAAGACCTTCGGAAAATCACTAATGACAATTTTCATAACATTACCTCCTCATGAAACAGCTTTTCAAATGTATATGTGATCAGCCTTGGAAGCACTTCAAAAGAATACGGAACGTGTACACGTTCTGTCCATCTGTGTGCATCCTTTCCCCAACAGCCGAAATTCACAGCCGGAATGTTCAGCTTTTTCATCCGCTCAAGCGGAACCGCATATAATTTGTCATATTGCGCAAAATTACGTTTCAGGCATGCAATGGACTGATCAGAATCATCAATCTTTAAATAACTGGAATCCGTCAATGACGGGAAGAACTGATTGAGTTCATAAGTTTCATTACTCTGTTTTCCAAATTCCGCTGCAATTTCCGCAAGCTTCCGATAACAGGCTTCTTCCTCCGGTATTTCATGCTTTAATGTATTGTGCGGACAATACGGTGCTGCAAAGAAAAAGACAATCACCGGATGTCTGATTCCGGAAAGCTCTGTCAGAAGTCTTGTGATCTCCATGGATATCTCCCGGGAATCTGTCCCCGCGCCGCGAAGACGTTCCGTCTCTTCATCCAGCTTCTTTTGCAGATCGCCGTCATAGTTCTTTTTTACCCGGTCAAACAATTCTCCGTAAGTCAGAACCTCCGTTTCATACACCTTTGGTTCATATGCTTTTCCAGTCAGCTCCTGGTAACTTTTATAACGTGCATTCATTTTATCACCGACTCTGGCAAGCGCCTGCCCTGCCAGCGTTGTCATCTTCTGTACCACTTCCTGCGTGGACGCATTATGCAGAAAATAGTTAAAATAAACAAATGCCTCATGGATCGTCTGTACATTGTACTGTTTTTTCAGATCCTTACATTTCAAAACAGACGGCGGGAGCGTCATCTCTCCGTTGTATGCATCACAAAGTGCCGGATTCAGATGGATGAGATCCACAAGCTGTGCTGCCACCATAGAAGCATCAAAGCCATTAAAGCACTGTCCCACATGTGTTTCCATTCCTTTGATATAAAAGCACGGAAGTACTTTTCCGACTGCACCTGTGTAAATGTATTTGACCGGATCTCCCGGATACATCGGACAGATGTAGTCATTATTGATCGCCAGTATGTAACGAAGCCCATATGTTTTCTGCAGTTCTTCAAACACATCTATCGCCTCTATAATACCTGTATGCTGGTTCTCTTCCACGGGATTAAAGGAAAGCACCAGATTTCCGTGAAACGCTTCAATCCGCTCGCAGATGTGTCTTGCCATGACAAGAAATACAGCGTCACCGCCCTTCATATCACAGCAGCCGCGGCCAAATAAATATTCACCGCTTTCATAATCTTCCCTGACATCCTGCGGCAGATCCGCATTCCGGAACAGTTCCAGCAGCCGGTCCATCGAAAAAGCCGCTTCTTCATAATCACCGAAATCTTCCACACCGACCGTATCTGTATGCCCATGGCAGATGATCGTCTTATCTGTACTGCCCTTTTCTCCGCGGATCAGTGCTATGACATTTCTTCTTTCCAGCGGATCATTTTTCAGCTTCCGGATAAAAACATAGTCCGGATGTTTCTGAAAATAAGGTATACTCCTGATATAGCCTTCTATAAATTCACCGATCTTCTTTTCTCCCGGTGTGGAATTTACACTCGGTATTGCAACCATCTGTTTCAGCAGTGCAATTATTTCTTCTTTCATGAGACCATCTCCTTTGCTTTTTTACATGCGTGACTTTATAGCAAAAGGAGCCATGACTATGTCACAGCTCCTTTGCATGTCCTCACTTTATCAAAAGCATATTACATTTTCTATAGCATTGTTCCAAAGATTACCTGCTTCGTTTTGAACTTTTTACAAAAACAAATATTAAAATGTATGGTATCGTAGAAAATCATAATCGGCAAGGTTATTTCAAAGCAGGACTGGATCAGATCGGAGAATTTGTAAAAGAACTGGAAACAGAGGGCAGAATTTAAAGCATATGCCAGGGTCCCAAGGTCTTTCACCCACCTATGAGCAAGCTCATGTGGGTTTAGACCTTTTGACCCTGGCATTTTACTGTATTCCCATCACCATAAATAAAACAGGCATGGTTACAACAGATAACAGCATGGTAAGTGCAACCCCTTTGGAAGCCGTCACATAGTCTGCATCGTATTCCTGTGCCAGCATGGATACCATAGAGCCTGACGGTGTCGCCAGAATGATAAAACTGACAGCTGCAAGCAGTGTATTATCTGTCAACGCCCGGATCACCAAAAGCCCGATTACAGGCATCAGGATCAGACGGATCGCACATACGATCAGAAGCCTGTAATCTCCAAGCAGTTCCTTTGGGGAAATTCCGACAAAAGAAGCCCCGATGACGATCATGCACAAGGGGCCGGTCAGATTAGCCAGCATAGTGATCGCCTGATTGACCGCATCCGGGATCTGCAGGCCAAATATCACCAGCATAAAGGTAAACACGACCGAAATGACACCGATATTCAGACATTTCTTCAATGCCTGCTTCAAAGATGCCCCTTCTCCGGTCATGGAAGTTACACCATACGTATAGATCAAAAAATTAAACGGGATCATGAAAGCTGCTCCATAGATCAGCGACTGTGGTCCGTACAGTGCTGACATAATGGGGAATCCCATGAAGCCCATGTTACTGAATACAAGAAGCGCCTTATAAACGCCTCTTTCTTTTTTTTCTCTGCAAAAAAGCGGTACCAAAAGCTCTGCGATCACGATCATCAGTATATAAGCACCGATCGCAATTGCAAATGTATACAGCATTTCGCTCCGCTCCATTGTATTGCCGACACTGCTGGACATCACAAGGGCGGGATTGGCAATGTTAACGATCAGCCAGGAAATTGACTTACAGCCCCGTTCATCGAGTACACCCTTTCTCGCCATGCCATAGCCCAGCAGCATCATAAATAAAAATATCAGCATCTGCTTCAGCAGTATCATAAAATCTCCTCAAATACGCCGGCAATAATATCCATCGCTTTATCAATCTCTTCCTTTCCTACGATCAGAGGTGCAATAAAACGAACCACATTATGATCACTTCCGCAGGTCAGGAGAAGCAGATCCTTTTCAAGTGCTCCTGCCTTGATCGCAGCAGTCAGCTTGGCATCCGGTTTTCCCGCTTCATCACAAAGTTCCATGGCTACCATCAGGCCAACGCCTCTGACTTCTTTGATCCTGGCCGGATATTTTGCCTGCAATTCTTTTAATTTATCCAGGAAATAAGCCCCCTGTTTTTTACAATTATCAAGCAGATGGTCTCTCTCAATAATTTCCAGCGTTTTCAGTCCTGCCGCACAGGCAAGCGGATTGCCGCCGAATGTACCGCCATGTGCACCTGCCGGCCACTGATCCATGATTTCCTTCTTTGCAATGATCGCACTCAGCGGAACACCGCCGCCCAATGCTTTTGCAGAAGTCAGAATATCAGGCTTTACACCAAATGTCTGATAGGCATACAGCTCTCCCGTTCTGCCGATACCTGTCTGTACTTCATCAAAGATCAGCATGATTCCATGATCGTCACAAATCTTGCGCAGTCCCTTTAAAAACTCCGGCTTCGGTACAACATAACCTCCTTCTCCCTGTACCGGTTCCACAATAATAGCAGCTACGCATTCCGGTGCGATCAGCTTTTCAAAGATCGCATCAAACTGCTCCAGATCATTGTAATCCGCCCAATATACAGCAGGCATCAGCGGCTCATAATATTTGCGATAGCCACTGTTAGAACCCGTGATGGATAAAGAACCGATCGTCCTTCCATGGAAAGAATTCCGGAAGGCAATGATGCCAGGACGCTTTGTCACATATTTGGCAAGCTTCATGGCTCCGTCATTAGCCTCTGCACCCGAATTGCTGAAATATACCTTTGTATCTCCGCCGGTCAGCTCCACCAGCTTTTCCGCAAGCTTTACATAACTTTCATTGTACACCACATTATGGCCTACATGTATCATCGTGTCAAGCTGCTCCCGGATTGCCTGTACAACCTCCGGATTTTTAAATCCCAGATTGTTGACCGCAACACCGGATGCAAAATCAAGCACCTTTCTGCCATCCTCTGTGATCACATAACAGCCTTCGCCATCTACAACACCAAGTGTTGTTGCGCGGTTTGCAACCGCCGGCATTACCTTCTGACATCTTTCATACATACTCATATTTTTCTTCCTCCTTTGATTCACACATTCTCAGGTATCCTGCCCTGTTTATATCTCCCAGTTTCCGGTATAAACCACGTTGAGCATCTTTTTCATTTCTTCTATTGTCATTTTAACCGGATTGACATTTGTAGCACCCAGCATAGCATGCTCCAGAAGCAGATCATATTTTTCTCTGTACATCTCCTCTGTAATGCCTGCCTCCCGAAAGCTTGCCGGAATGCCAAGCTTTTCTCTCATCTTTTCAATTTCCGTGATAATATCATCACAGTGACATCTGTAGGAAAGCTCTGCCAGTTTTTCCCTGACCACCGCATCCCTGCTGTTATACCGCAGTACATATGGCAGGATAATGGCATTTGTCAGACCATGCGCCATATTATAAGCAGCACCGAAGGAATGCGCGATTCCATGCACCATGCCAAGCCCGACATTGGCAAATCCGATTCCTGCCATTGCCTGATAATTATGTACTTTTTCCCGTGCCTCCAATGTCTTATCCAGCACTGAAACCGGAAGCCATTTCATAATACCGATGATCGCGCTGCTGCAGAGTCCTTCATCAAAATCATCCAGATTGTGGTTCGTATAAGCCTCTATTGCATGCGTCAGAGCATCCATTCCCGTTTCTGCCGCCACATGATCCGGCATTGTCATTGTGATCTCCGGATCCAGAATAGCCAGATCAGGTCTGAGACAGTCAGTCATGATCGGAACCTTCAGTTCCTTTTCAGGATCTGTGATAACCGTTCCTCTCGTTACCTCAGAACCTGTTCCGGATGTAGAAGGGACACAGATAAGACCTGTTTTCCGTTCCGTTGGAATCTCCCCTTTTTTATTAAATTCCAGAACATTTTCAAAATTCAGATAAGGGAATTCATAAAATAATAAAATCGCTTTTGCACAGTCCATGGCAGATCCGCCACCGATCGCCAGAATAACATCCGGCTTAAACTTCCGGCAGATAACCAGTCCCTTCAGGACATCCTCAATAGATGGATTCTTCGGAACTCCGGAAAACAAGTCCGTTTCTGTCCCATTCATCTGTAGATATTTTTCTGCTCTTGCTATCACACCGGATTTTATCATGGAGCTTCCTCCCGTTACCAGAAGTGCCCTCTCATATTTCAGATCCTTAAGTGCCAAAAGAGAACCTTCCCCTGTCAGGATCCCCTTCCCGCTCAGTACCAGTTTTCTCATCAGCCATCTGCCTCCTTTGTTTTGACATACGCATCCCTGCGGAGCATTTTTATGCGATAGGAAATTCCTATCCCATAAAAAAAGCCGGGCATATCTGCCCGGCCTCTTTGCCT
>ERZ1026776.489-NODE-489-length-27320-cov-64.362589_pt1 | contig 27320 bp, 22 predicted proteins | sample MGYA00380125_ERZ1026776 | MGnify/ENA primary metagenome ERZ1026776 (study PRJEB33269, sample SAMEA4719761) | human gut metagenome | biome: human-associated habitat; feature: organic feature; material: feces | place: Cameroon | collected 2013-10 ...
CTGGGTCGAGATTGCCTGTAGGCTCATCGGCGATGATGATCTTAGGATTGTTGAGAATGGCGCGGGCGATGGCTACACGCTGCTGCTCACCACCTGAGAGCTCATGAGGCATCTTGTCGATTTTATCAATCATGCCCACTTCGTTGAGCACCTCTTCGATGCGCTTTTCTCTGTCTTTCTTGTTTTTCCAGCCTGTTGCCTTGAGCACGAATTCAAAGTTCTTGCGAACGGTGCGGTCGTGGAGCAACTGGAAATCCTGAAAGATGATTCCCAACTCCTTTCGTAGAGCCGGAATCTCCTTTCGCCTGATAGTCTTGAGGTCTCTGCCGAGAATTTCAGCCTTCTCGGTTTCGCCCTCTACAAGGTCTAGTTCGCAATAAAGTGTCTTTAATAGCGAACTTTTACCTGAGCCGACTTTTCCGATAAGGTAGGCGAATTCTCCTTCTTCAATATGGAAATTGATGTTCTGGAGCACGCACTTGTCGGCCTGATATATGCTGACGTTCTGATAATCTATTAACATCTTCTATTTTTTTCTCCTTAATGTTGTTTTGTTATTTCATTTCGCCCTTGCTCTTGGCAACGCGGCGTTTCTTATCCCATTCCGGATCGTGACGCATCTGAAGTTCTTTCACTACATCTTCTATTCTCAAGCCCTTGCTTGTGAGCAGAACGATGAGGTGATAGAGAAGGTCAGAACTCTCGTAAATGAGTTTCTCATTGTTGCCGTTTGTCGCCTCAATAATGGTTTCAACGGCTTCTTCTCCAACCTTTTGCGCCATTTTGTTAACGCCTTTCTTGAAGAGACTCGTAGTGTAGCTTCCTTCTGGCATTTCTTCGTGGCGCTTGTTGATGAAGTCCTGAAGTTCTGAGAGGAAGAGGATTGGGTTGAGCGTGTTCTCTTCTGCCCAGCAGGTGTCTGTGCCTTTGTGGCAGGTTGGACCGTCAGGGTGAACCTTTACCAGCAAGGTGTCGTTATCGCAGTCGTTCTGAATGCTAACGAGGTTCAGGAAGTTGCCTGAAGTCTCACCCTTAGTCCAGAGGCAGTTGCGTGAACGGCTCCAGAATGTTACCTTTTTGGTTGCTATTGTCTTATCGTATGCTTCCTGGTTCATGAAGCCAAGCATCAAGACGTTCTTTGTTACTGCGTCTTGGATGATGGCAGGAACCAGTCCGCCCAATTTTTCGAAATCTATTTCCATTTTATCTTGTTTTTATTTTCTTGCATTATTATATTCACGTGTTTCAATATTCTCACGTTTCTATATTCTCACGTTGATTCCTTCTTCTCTCAGATATTTCTTGAGGTCAGGAATGGCGATTTCGCCAAAGTGGAACACGCTGGCTGCCAGGGCTGCATCTGCCTTACCTAGGGTAAAAGCATCACGGAAATGCTCCATCTTTCCTGCACCACCTGAGGCGATGATAGGAATGCTTACTTCTTCGGCAAGACGGGCGAGGGCCTCGTTTGCGAATCCCTGTTTCACGCCGTCGTGATCCATACTGGTGAAGAGAATCTCGCCTGCACCCCGGTCGGCCACTTCCTTTGCCCAGTCAAACAGTCCGAGTTCCACCCGTTCTCTTCCGCCTTTCACATAACAGTGCCAGCCGTCAGGATCGAGACGTGCATCAATGGCGCATACGCAAACCTGTGAGCCATAATGGTTGGCAATCTCATTGATGAGCTCCGGATGTCGGATGGCTGCACTGTTGATGCTCACCTTGTCGGCTCCTGCGTTGAGCAGGCGGTCAACATCCTTAAGCTCGTTGATTCCACCTCCCACAGTAAATGGGATATTGATTTCGGCAGCCACGCGGGTTACCATATCCGTAAAGGTTTTGCGCTCTTCGAAACTCGCTGTAATATCGAGAAATACGAGCTCATCGGCTCCAGCATCGCTATAAGCCTTTCCCAGTTCTACCGGGTCGCCAGCGCTGCGTAGGTTCACGAAGTTGGTACCCTTTACCGTCTCGCCGTTCTTCACGTCAAGACAAGGAACGATTCGCTTAGCCAAGCCTTTTTTACTTTGAACTTTCACCATTGTATTTAAATTCTTATCAATTGAAGCTTTAGCCCTTACACGGCGTGTCGAGAATAGCTCCGAGTAATTAACTGCCAACTATTAACTGTTAACTATTAACTATTTAAGAGCTTCTCAACATCGATTTTCCCTTCGTAGAAAGCTTTTCCAAATACTACGGCAGGAATTCCTGCAGCTTCCAATGCCTCGATGTCTTCGTTGCAACTCACTCCGCCTGAGGCAATAAGATGCAGTTGAGGATAGGCAGCCATCACTTCTTTGTAGAGTTCGATGGCAGGTCCCTGCAGCGTTCCGTCTTTACTGATTTCTGTGCAGAGAACATAGCGTACTCCTTTATCGATGTACTTTTTCAGGAAAGGAAGGAGATCTTCAGAAGAATCTTCTTTCCATCCGTTGATAGAAATCTTTCCGTTTCTTACGTCGGCTCCCAGAATCAGACGGTCGGCTCCATATTTGTCCAGCCATTGCATGAAGAGTTCAGGATTGGTAACGGCAATACTACCCACTGTAACCATGCTTGCTCCCGCAGCAAAAGCCTTCTCAATATCTTCTTCGGTCTTGATTCCGCCACCGAAATCAACCACGAGAGAGGTTTCTGTGGTAATGGCCTTCAACACCGCATCATTTACGATGTGCTTTGACTTGGCTCCATCGAGGTCTACTACATGAAGGCGCTTGAAGCCCATCTGCTCAAACTGTTTTGCAACCTCGGCAGGATTGTCATTGTAAACCTTCTTCTGGTCGTAATCGCCTTTTGTAAGACGAACACACTGGCCATTTATCAAGTCGATAGCTGGAATTAATTCTATCATATTTATAATTTCTCTTTTATTTTATCTCTAAAAAGTTCTTTAAAATCTGTTCGCCTACCTTTCCGCTCTTTTCCGGGTGGAACTGGCAGGTATAGAAATTGTCTTTGTGGAGCGATGCGCTATAAGGAAGAATGTATTCTGCCTTGGCTATGGTCTCCTCGCAGAGAGGCACATAATAACTATGTACGAAATAGGAGTAGGGATGAAGCAGCGCATCAGCGATTGACTTGTCTGAATCAGAATCTATTCTGTTTCCGAACCCCTTATAAAGGTCAGTCTTCAAATCATAGATTTCATTCCAGCCCATAGCAGGCACCTTGTCTTCGTGTTTCTGAGGCTGGAATCGCTTTACATCTACATCAAAGATTCCGATGCAATCTACGTCACCTTCTTCCGAATGGCGGCACAAGAGTTGCTGTCCTACACAAATGCCCAGGACGGGTTGCTTCAAGTTCTTGATTACTTGATCAAGCTGATGAGCCTTCAGATATTCCATTGCTTCTCTTGCCTGGCCTTGTCCTGGGAAGAGAACGCGGTCAGCCTTCTGGAGCATTTCTGCATCATCTGTAAGTACAGGTTCGATGCCTAAACGCTTCATGGCGTTGACTACGGAATAGATATTTCCGGCATTATATTTTACGATTGCTACATCCATAACCTAACGTAATTCATTTCTATTTCTTATTTTTCGATGCAAAGGTACACATTTTCTTTTAATTTAAAGAAAATAAAAGCAAAAAGATTACGAAATATAGTAGATTTCTTTCAGAAAGTTAGAAATATGGCGGGATTTTACGTTTTCGTTAAGTGAAAAAGGAGCAATTGGATGTAAACCAACATCTAATTGCTCCTTTTGAAGTGTTTATTTTGATAATCGAAACTTCTTAGTTTTCTTCTTCACTGTCTGCTGTGCGGAGAATGATAGAAGTTGCTCCGATGGTGAACAGGGTTCCGTCTTCGATAACGCGGCGTTCTTTGTCGCCCAGAATCTCATTGTCAACGAAAGTTCCTGTATAACTTGGTCCATCACGGAGTACGTATTTCAATTTGCCTTTCTTGTCGCGGCTAACGTTGATTACGCAATGGTTCATGTCAACGCTTGGGTCTACGGTTTCGATAGGGCAGTTGATTCCGCTGTTCTTCATGTAGCGGCCGATGATGTTGTCGCCTAACTGGAGCGGGATGACCTGCTTGTAAGCGAATACGTTCTCGATGACAACGATAGAACCGTATCCCTTCTCGTTGGCATTCTCGTCAAGCTTTTCTTCCTTGCGGGTTTCGCGGAGCTTTGAAACTCCCATTCGGATGCCAAACTGCTTATTGCAATTAGGGCAAACGAAAACGAGACTCTGACCAGCCTGATACTTGGTCTCGTCGAAGGTGATAAAATTATCGCACTTAGGACAACGTACTCTTTTCATATTCTTTTTCTTACTTATCTTCTATATTAAATAATGTGTTGTAGAAGTTCCCGATACTTCTTGCTCTTGAGCCCTAGCTATAAACTATAAACTCTTAACTATCAACTATTCTTTCACTTTCGTAATCCAACCGTCGGTAAAAGCATCATAGTTGTGTAAGCGGTTGAGAGCAGAATAAGCTTCGCCCTCGGTAGAGTAAGATCCGTATATAACTTTCACATTATTATCCGTAATCAACACTCTGGCTTCCTTGAATCCCTTGTTCTGGAGGAGTTCAGCATAGCAGGCAGCATTACGCTTGGTAACCCGACTTGCCAAAACGATGCTATAGTAAGAAGAAGCTGTTTGCAATTCATTGTCCTGAGTCATATTGGCAGATTTTGCAGGAATGCTTTCTTCTGCTTGTGATTCTGTACTGAGCACCAGTTCTTGAGGTTGAGCAACCTTGTTTATCTCCGTAGGCATGATGCGGTTCAGCATACCCGTGTCGATTTGGCTCTTCTGAACGGTTGGGGTTCCCAATGGAGAAGAGTAGGTGAAGAATGCAATGAGAGCGATGCAGGCTGCTGCAATATTGCGCAACCAACTCTTCTTGATGCTGATGAATTCGGCATTTGATTCTTCTTCTTCGTTAACGAACACAGAATTGTTGACAGAGAGTCCACTCTCCATCTTCTGGTTACTATCCTGATTCTTGACTTCGCTTTCTGTACGATTGTTTTCTACTGTCTTTGCTGGCATTTCAATGATTGAAGCAGCAGAATCTTCAGTCTTCTGAACCTCTTCAGCAGAAATCTGCGCAAGTGGGAGCATGTTTAAGCCACCCAAGCCATATAACTCAGGTGTAAGGATGCCTGCCTCACATGGTTCGAAGGTATAATTTCCGTCTTCGTTCAATATGATGGTGCCAATATCATTCAGTTCAAATTTTCCTGAATTCTCCAGAGTCTGACGCATCTCTGTCACCTCATCAGCAATGCGGTTCAAAGCTTCCGGATAGCTGATGTCGTATGCTTCAACATACGAAAGTGCAAGGAGAGAATCGTTCATCTGGAGCTGTGGGTTAAAGCCAATAGTTCTCAGCGGTGGCAAAAACATGCTGTCTCTGCCATCGTAACGCGCATCTACATGATGAGCCATGAAGCCACCAAATCCTGGGACAATCACGCAATCGTTGCTCAAAAGTAGGATCTCTATATGTCTTTCTAGTCTATTCACGTTTGCAAAGGTAGTGATTTTTTCGGAAATGACCAACAGAAAATAGAGAAAATTTTCGATGAAATCATAAAAAGTCTAATTTGTTTTGTCGTTTCGGGAAAAAGTATTACCTTTGTGCCTAAAAAAATAAGGTATATAAATCTATGAAATATACAGAGACAGAAATAGAAGGAGTCTGGCTGATAGAACCTCGGGTGTTTGATGATGCTCGCGGCTATTTCTTTGAAGCATGGAAGCAGGCTGAATTCGATGCTCACGTTGGAGGGCATGTGGAGTTTGTACAAGATAATGAATCGATGTCGGCTCGTGGTGTGCTCAGAGGTTTGCATTATCAGAAAGGCAGTTTCTCACAGGCTAAGTTGGTGCGTGTCATCAAAGGCCGTGTGCTGGATGTTGCTGTTGACTTGAGAAAGGGCAGCAAGACTTTCGGTAAATATGTAATGGTAGAATTGAGTGGAGAGAACAAACGTCAGTTTTTCATTCCTCGCGGTTTTGCCCATGGTTTCCTGGTACTGAGCGACGAAGCAATCTTTACTTATAAGGTTGACAACGTTTATGCTCCTGAACATGAAGCCAGCATTCATTGGGATGATCCTACCATCGGAATCAAATGGTCTATTGATGGTGTTGAGGTGCTTACGTCTGAAAAAGACAGAACCAAGGCAAAGTCTTTCGAAGAGGCTGATTATTTCGAGTAGAATTGGCAAAGACTTTTACCGATTAATTTATTTAAAGAACTCATCATGAAAAAGATAGTTAATTTATGGCTGCTCAGCTGTATCTTGACTCTTGTTGCTTGTGGGCAAAAGACCGAAAAGCAACAGGAGGTGAAGGAAGATGCGGCAGCTAAGAAGATGTTGCAAGGCATTTGGCTGAACGATGACGATGAGGATGATGTGGCGTTCCGCGTAAAGGGCGACACGATTTATTATCCTGATTCAACCAGTCAGCCTGTCTACTTCTATATTGCTGGCGATACGCTTGTAATGAAGGGTGCTAATATTGCAAAATATCCGATTGTAAAACAGGCTGAGCATATTTTCCAGTTTAAGGTACAGAATGGAGATGTGGTAAAGCTGGTGAAGACGGAAGACAAATCGTATTTGCAGCAGTTCACCCACAATCATGCTTCTGTGGCGCTGAATCAGAACACGCTGATCAAGCGTGATACGGTGGTTGTAAGGGGAGATGAGAAATATCATCTTTACGCACAGGTTAATCCAACAAGTTATAAGGTCTACAAGAGTTCTTATAATGATGATGGAGTGGAGGTTGATAATGTTTATTATGATAATATTGTGAATCTGCATGTTTATCATGGTGCCAATTGTCTGTTCTCTCAAGATTTCCATAAGAAAGATTTCGAAAAGCAGGTTCCTGCTTCATTTTTGGATCAGGCTATATTGAGCGACATCGTATTCAGTAAAATTGATGAATCTGGCATTCATTATCTTGCTGCGCTGGCAATGCCTGACAGCAGTTTGAGTTATCAGGTTGAGGTAATCATTTCCTTTGAAGGAAAAATGAACATGCGGGTTAAGAGCTAAAATGAAATAAAAGTCGCCCTGAAAGGGAAAGCATTGGATGCAAGATGCTTTTCTCCTTTCAGGGCGATTTTTTGTTTTATGTACTTATTTTGTTTTATGTACTTAACCCAGAGCGCAAACTCTGGGCTAGATTTTAATTGAAGAATCCCAGCAAAGCTCCGGCTGCAACAGCAGATCCGATGACTCCCGCAACGTTTGGACCCATGGCGTGCATGAGAAGGAAGTTGTGGCGGTCGTATTCCAGACCCAGGTTGTTGGAGATGCGCGCACTCATTGGTACGGCGCTCACTCCGGCGTTTCCGATAAGTGGGTTCAGTTTCTTGCCCTTTGGCAAGAAGAGATTCATCAGTTTGACGAATAATATTCCACTTGCCGATGCGATGATGAAAGCAAGAGCACCGAGAGCAAAGATCTTGATGGTATTTAATGTCAGAAACTCTGAAGCTTGAGTAGAGCAGCCTACGGTCAGACCGAGGAGGATGACGACAATATCATTCAAGCTGCTGCTTGCTGTCTTGGCGAGTCGGGTTGTCTTTCCACTCTCTTTCAGAAGATTTCCGAAGAACAGCATTCCTAGCAATGGCAAACCGGAAGGAACGATGAAGGTGGTGAGAAGCAGACCGATGATAGGGAAGAGAATCTTCTCTGTCTGTGAAACCTGACGTGCCGGCTTCATCTTAATGACGCGCTCTTTCTTGGTTGTAAGCAGTCGCATCAAAGGTGGCTGGATTACAGGCACCAGTGCCATGTAAGAGTAGGCGCAAACCGCAATGGCTCCCATGAGGTTCGGACTCAGTTTGCTGCTCAGGAAGATGGCGGTTGGTCCGTCTGCACCTCCGATAATGGCAATACCTGCAGCCTGGTTAGGTTCAAACCCTAAAGCCAGGGCAATCATGTATGCGCCGAAAATTCCGAATTGGGCAGCGGCTCCAATCAGGATGAGTTTCGGATTGGAAATGAGCGCCGAGAAGTCGGTCATGGCTCCAATGCCCAGGAATACGAGTGGCGGATACCAGCCCTGTTTTACTCCCTGATAGAAGATGTTCAGAACGGAGTTGTCTTCGTATAAACCTATTTCGAGTCCTGCATCGGCACGGAATGGAATATTGCCAAGAATGATTCCTAATCCGATAGGAACCAGAAGCAGCGGCTCGAAATCTTTCTTGATGGCGAGCCAGATAAAGAGTGCTCCCACCAGAATCATGATGAGGTTTCCTGCCGAGGCGTTGGCAAAGCCCGTGAAGGTAAGAAACTCATTGAAGTTTTGTATGATGAAATCCATAATTTACTTTGAACTTTGAAAGTTATACATTGAACTTTATGATTAGTCTTTTGATTGGAAGAGTAATCATTAGCTTTTGTCAAAACAGCTTATTACGCGATTGTCACAAGCGTGTCTCCTTCCATTACTGCGTCGCCTTTGTTTACGTTGATGCTGGCAATGGTTCCCGAAGTTTCTGCATCGATGTTGTTCTGCATCTTCATAGCTTCGAGCACGACAACAGTATCGCCTGCGTTCACTTTGTCACCGACTTTCACCTTGATTTCGTTGATGGTTCCTGGAAGTGGGGCTACAACTGGTTTTCCTGCAGCCGGAGTTGCCTGTTTGCTTGATGAAGCAGAATCAGAACTTGCTGCAGAACTTGAACCTGTTGCCGGACTTGTGCTTGCTGCCGGACTTGCAGAAACATTATTTTGTCCATCAGTTAACTTTACTTTCTGCTTGCCAGCCTTAACCGGCTGTTTCATTTCCACTTCGAATGGAATTCCATTCACGGTAACATTGGCGATATTGCCTTCAACATCCTGTATTTCAACGACGTAATCTACGCCTTTTACCTTATATTCGTACTTTGCCATAGTTTCTATATTTTAACGTTGTTATTGTTGTTGTTGAATTTCGGAGCATTCCATCTTGTCTGTTTTGGCTTGATGGTGATAATGCCGGATTCTACATCATGAACATCTTCCAGATATTCCTGTAGTGCAAGGGAAATGACTGCCATGTAAATCTCCTTATCAATACCCTTGGTTTCTAAACCATCCTTCAGAATCACATTGGTCTTATGGCTGAGGTCTTGAGTAACCTCGATGGTCTTCTTTCCTGTCTTATATAATAAGGTGGCGTGCTTCTCTGTGGCACGGGCGATGCGCTGTTTATGTTTCATGTAAGCGCCGAAAGCCCAGAATACGATGAAGAGGAGAGCGAGGCAAGAGAAAACAATGCCCATTGAAAGTACGGCGATTCCTATTCCGTAGGGATCTTGTTTCTTTAGAAGCTGCGCCTTGCTCAAACCTGCGTTTTGTGGCAGATAACCCGGAGTGATGAATCCGGCAGTCGCCTTGTCCCATGTCTTGAAATCACTGCTCAGTGCATAGCTTTCGTCGGCTTCCAATACAGGCACACTCACGGAGTCTATCAGGTCAACAGCGTTTCCATCATAAAGTGCTATCCAATTGGGCTTCTTTTCCATGATAAGAAGATTGAGATGAAAAGGACCTGGATTGGAAGCATCCGGAGTTTTAAATGGCTTTCCGGACCAGGCGTCTACCCACCAGTTACTTTGGTCGAAGATGACGATGCTCTTCTTGCCGCCCAGCATGGTTCGCGGTTCATTGTTCGGCAACGGATACATCATTTGCCGACGTACTTCGGGCGACAGGTTCTTGTTGAGAACTCGGCGGTCGGTGGTTAGGAACATACCACGCACGTTGTACGTGGTAAAGGAGGAATTGCTCAATTCCACCCATGGTTTGTGCTCACCGTACTCATCTACAAGATTGGTACGGTTGTCGGTCATCACCTCCGTAATACGGATACTTTTGGCTCCTTGACTCCAAGCGGGCAAGGAAGTGATGACTAGCATGGTTATCAGAAATCCCAATTTCTTCATACGCTTACTAACGTTTATAGGGTTATTGTTTCATGTTTCGAAAAAATCTGCATCATGTAGGAACGATTGCTGTTCCTAGAAGATTCATTAGGTTTATTTCTTGTGCTCAAAGGTACGAATATTTTCTGAAAAGACAACAAAAAAGGTGCACAAATTTTTATCTTTGTGCACCTCTTTTATAATTTATAACTATTTCTAGTTGTTTTGTTAACTTTTGTAAGCCTTACGCTCCGCAGAAGAACAGCACCACAATCTGGGCTGTGAAGATACGGAGGAACATACTCAATGGATAAACCGTAGAGTAACCTACAGCTGGAGCCTCCTTAGAGCAAGAAGCATTTGCATAAGCCAAAGCAGGAGGGTCTGTGTAAGTACCGGCAAGCATACCCATGATGGTGAAGTAGTTGAACTTAAACTTCAGGCGGGCGATAGTACCGATGATGAGGATTGGAATAACGGTGATGAGGAAACCACATCCCACATATTTCAAACCGTCACCCTGAACTACTGTGTCCCAGAATCCGGCACCAGCCTTGATTCCCACACTCGCCAGGAAGAGTACAAGTCCTATTTCTCGTAGCATCATGTTGGCTGATGTTGTCGTATAAGTTACCAGCTTCATGCGATAGCCGAAACGGCCAATGAGAATAGCGATGATCAGCGGACCACCGGCAATACCCAACTTCAAAGGCACTGGCATTCCCGGAATGGCAAATGGAAGAGAACCGAAGATAATACCTACCATAATGCCCACGAAGATAGTAGCAATGTTAGGCGCATCGAGGCGCTTTACAGAGTTACCCATGATTTCAGCCACACGGTTCACATTCTCTTCAGGACCTACAACCAGAATCTTATCACCTACGTGGAAGTGGTGGTTTCTGCCGGCAAAGATGTCCATTCCCTGACGGGAAATACGGGTTACGTTAACGCCGTATACGCTGGAGAAGTGCATCTTACCCAAAGTTTTACCATTCATTTCCGGACGGGTAACGATGATACGGCGAGAAACAAAGTGCTGTACTTCGTCCTTCTCGCGGTCCCATTCAGCCTCAATCTCTGGTCCGATAAAAGCCTTGATGGCTTCAGCATCAGCCTCTGCACATACAACGAGCAATTCATCTCCAACCTCAAATTTAGTCTTGCTGTTAGGAATACTTACCTCGCCATTGTGGAGCAGTCGGGAACATACAATATCACGGTTCAGGAACTCAGAGACTTCTCTCAGGGTTCTGCCTGTAATGTAAGCGTTTTCCACGCGCAAGTGCATGTTGTGCGCCTTGGCGTGAGGGTTAGCAGCATCTTCTTCGTTAAGCTGTTCTTCCTCATCAGCAGTATTAATCTTGCAGATGTACTTGATAAGGATAGTAGCACCAATAATGCCAACCACACCAAGAGGATAAGCACAAGCATAACCATTGGCAATACTTGGAGCACCATTAGGGAAGACGCTGAGCAAAGCCTCGTTGGCAGCACCAAGACCAGGGGTATTGGTAACCGCACCATAGAGAGTACCAACCATCATAGGCAGGTTATTAGGGTTGCTTGTATCGAAGAAGAGATAATAGCAACCAAACATCACGAGGATGTTGAGCAAAATAGCGCTAGCCGAAAGCATGTTGAGCGTAACACCACCTTTCTTGAAACTCTCAAAGAAACCAGGACCTACCTGGAGACCAATCATGAAGACGAAGAGGATCAAACCAAAGTCTTGCACGAAAGTGAGGATTTCTTTTGGGCCTGTAAAGCCGACATGTCCAGCCAAGATACCAGCAAAGAGCACGAAGGTGACACCCAACGAGATGCCGAAAATCTTGATCTTGCCTAGATAGACACCAATGGCAATCACTATTGCATAGAGTAGGGCGATGTGAGCCACTGACTCAGAATTGGTAAAGAGATTAATAATCCAATCCATGTATTCGTTTTAAAATCAGAAAATTACATTCCTGTTGTTTACCAAATTATTTTAGAATTTATGTTTTCTGTTGCTAGTTTTAAATGAAAGATACAGTTCTGTTTATAGAGAGAATCTGTAGATTATTAGGGGATTCAATTAAAACTGAAAATTGGAGGACATCACATAGGATGCCCTCCAACCTATTTTTTCTTGTAAAAAATCAAGCCTTTTTTTCAAATGGCTTTCTTTTTAACATAAGATTACTTCTCGATAGCTGCTACACCTGGCAATACCTTACCCTCGATAGCCTCGAGGAGAGCACCACCACCTGTAGAGATGTAAGAAACCTGATCAGCCAAACCGAACTTGTTGATGCAAGCTACAGAGTCACCACCACCGATGAGTGAGAATGCACCTTCCTTAGTAGCCTCAGCGATTGCGTCAGCGATAGCCTTAGAACCACCAGCGAAGTTGTCGAACTCGAATACACCTGCAGGACCGTTCCAGAGGATAGTCTTAGCACCCTTGATGGCAGCTGCGAAAGCCTTGCGAGTCTCAGGACCTGCGTCCATACCCTCCCAACCGTCAGGAATGTTGTTAGATGGGCAAACCTGAGTATTGCAATCGTTCTTGAAGTCGTCACCGCAGATAGAGTCTGTGCCGAGTACGAGGTTTACACCGTTCTCCTTAGCCTTCTTGATTACGTCGAGAGCAACGTCGAGCTTGTCATCCTCGCAGATAGACATACCGATCTTGCCACCGAGAGCCTTAGAGAATGTATAAGTCATACCACCGCAGAGAATCAGGTTGTCAACCTTAGTCAACAGGTTCTCGATGATACCGATCTTGGTAGAAACCTTAGAACCACCCATGATAGCTGTGAATGGGCGCTTGATGTTGCCGAGAACTGCGTCAACAGCCTTTACTTCTTTCTCCATCAGGAAGCCGAGCATCTTGTGATCCTTGTCGAAAGAATCAGCGATGACAGCTGTAGAAGCGTGCTTGCGGTGAGCTGTACCGAATGCGTCCATTACATATACGTCAGCGTAAGAAGCCAACTTAGCAGCGAACTTCTTCTGACGCTCCTTCATCTCAGCCTTAGCAGCATCGAACTCAGGAGTACCCTTCTCAACGCCAACTGGCTTGCCTTCCTCTTCAGGATAGAAGCGGAGGTTCTCGAGCAAGAGAGCCTCACCAGCCTTCAAGGCAGCAGCCTCTGCATCAGCGTTACCGCAGTCCTTAGCGAACTTAACGTCTACGCCGAGAGCGTCTGATACGTTCTTAACAATCTGAGAGAGAGAAAGCTCTGGTTTAACCTTGCCCTTTGGCTTACCCATGTGGCTCATCATGATGAGCGCACCGCCGTCTGCAAGTACCTTCTTCAATGTAGGAAGGGCACCGCGGATACGAGTGTCGTCTGTTACATTACCATTTTCATCCAATGGCACGTTGAAATCAACGCGTACGATTGCCTTGTGACCGGCAAAGTTAAAATCTTCAATTTTCATTTTACCTAAATTTTATTTAGTTTATGTACTAATTTATTGTTCTAAACCTTTCTGCTGGTTTCAAAAACCGAAGGCAAAGATACAAATTATATTTGAATCAGCAAAATATAGTAGCGGTTTTTATGATTTTTAGTAGATGAAATCGCCTGTTTGCTATATCGGGTTTGCAAAATTCGTGTTTTGTGCTTTCTTCTGCTAGATTTGTTAAACAAAATGGAGAGAAATGAAATATATTCTTAACAAATTACTTTTTTTTTGGATTTTTCGATAATAAATAGTACCTTTGTGCGCAATTAAAACGTTATTACATATAATTGAGATAAAATGGCGAAAGATAAGATAGCTTTTGTGTGCAGCAATTGTGGACAGGAAAGTGCCAAATGGATGGGCAAATGTCCTAGCTGCGGACAATGGAATACATTTAAGGAGATTCGTATTGCTGCAGATTCCGGATCGCAGGCTGCGAAGAATGCCGGAATGACCATGCGTCATGGTGGGGCTGCCACGATGTTTGGCGGTCAGCACAGCGATCATGATGCTGCGCCGATGAAGCTTCGCGATATTTCTGCGATTGACGAACCGCGCATCGATATGAGAGACGAGGAGTTGAACCGTGTGCTGGGTGGTGGAATGGTTCCTGGTAGCATCACGCTTCTGGGCGGTGAACCGGGAATCGGTAAGAGTACGCTCACCTTGCAGACTATTCTGAATATGACTGACCGCCGCATCCTGTATGTGAGCGGAGAGGAGAGTGCCCATCAAATCAAGCTCCGTGCCGACCGGTTGGCTAAAGGACAGGCGATGCTCAGAGAAGGTTCTTCTGCTGACACACTGGAAACGGCTTCTCTTTCATCAGAAGGAGCCTTTGACCATATTACGGTTCTCTGCGAAACACAGTTGGAGAAAATCTTTAGTCATATTCAGGAAGTTGCTCCACAGCTGATAGTTATAGATTCTATTCAGACTATAGCTACAGAAGAAGTAGACAGTTCGCCAGGTTCTGTTTCCCAGGTTCGCGAGTGTGCAGCCTCCTTGCTCCGTTTTGCCAAGACGAGTGGCATTCCGGTTATTCTGATTGGACATATTAATAAGGAGGGAACGCTTGCCGGACCAAAGATTCTGGAGCACATCGTAGATACGGTGATTCAGTTTGAGGGCGACCAGCATTATATGTACCGCATCTTGAGAAGCATCAAAAACCGATTCGGAAGTACTTCTGAGTTGGGAATCTACGAGATGATGCAAGGCGGGCTCCGGCAGGTGAGCAATCCTTCAGAGTTGCTTCTTACCGAAGATCATGACGGGCTTTCGGGTGTTGCCATCAGCGCAGCCATCGAGGGTGTCCGTCCGTTCCTGGTAGAGACACAGGCTTTGGTTTCAACAGCAGCCTATGGCACTCCGCAACGTTCGGCAACGGGTTTTGACCAGCGCCGTTTGAACATGCTTCTGGCGGTTCTTGAGAAACGTGTGGGGTTCAAGCTGATGCAGAAGGATGTGTTCCTGAATATTGCCGGTGGATTGAGAGTAACCGATCCTGCCATGGACTTGAGTGTGTTGGCAGCCGTATTGAGCAGTAATGTTGACACACCGATAGAGCAAGGCTGGTGTATGGCAGGCGAGGTAGGCCTGAGCGGTGAGGTTCGTCCGGTAAGCCGCATCGAACAGCGAATTGCTGAGGCTGAGAAACTGGGATTCCAGCACATCATCATCCCGAAATATAACAATCATGGTTTCGACCATAAGAAATATAAGATAGAAATTCATCCCGTCAGGAAGGTGGAAGAAGCTTTCCGTTGCCTGTTCGGGTAAAATCTCACGCAGATTTCGCGGATTACGCAGATTTTTGTGTAAATCTGGCTTTATAAATATTGTATAATCAGACTTTAAAGTTCAAAGGAAATGAAAGATTCAGTAATCATTGTGAGCGGCGGCATGGATAGCATCACGCTGCTCTACGATAAGAAAGACGAGATTGCACTCGGCATTAGTTTTAACTATGGAAGTAATCATAACGAGCGCGAAATTCCCTTCGCCAAGATGCATTGTGAGCGGTTGGGAATCAAGCATATTACGATAGATTTGGGTTTCATGCACCAGTATTTCAAAAGTTCTCTTCTTGAAGGTGCCGATGCGATTCCTGAGGGTCATTATGCTGATGATAATATGAAGAGTACGGTGGTTCCTTTCCGTAATGGAATCATGCTGAGCATTGCCATCGGTATTGCTGAGAGCAACAACCTGAAGAAAGTCTTCATCGCTAACCATGGTGGCGATCATACGATTTATCCAGACTGCCGTCCGGAGTTTATCAAGGCGATTGATGAAGCTGCTGAAGCAGGAACCTTCGTTGATGTGCGTGTGGTGGCTCCTTATACGAATATTACCAAGGGGCAGATTGCTGAGATTGGCAAGAAGTTGGGCATTGACTATGCTGAAACCTGGAGCTGCTATAAAGGCGGTGAGAAGCATTGTGGCAAATGCGGAACCTGCGTAGAGCGCAAGGAGGCTTTGGCCGAGGCGGGTATTGAGGATACTACCGAGTATGAAGAATAAGGATGAAGAGGAACCAGACGTTTCTTAGCTCTCAATAGAATTTCATACTCAGTATAATTTCCTATATATAATAAGGTATAATCAAAAAAATAAATATCATAAAAAGAAAAATGAAAACAACGATTTTATCTGCGGCTTTGATGCTTGCATCAACCGTTGCAATGGCTCAGAAGAGCAACTTCCAGTTGAAGGTGGATTTGAAGAATTTCAATTCCGATTCTGTACTTGTTTACAAGGGCAGAAATGTTAAGATGGATACGGTTTTGGTAAAGAATGGCAAGTTTACCTATTCTGCAAACCTTGATAAGGCTGCCGGATTTACTTTCCTCTCGCCTGAAACTTATCGTGGCGCAGGTCAGTTTATGTTCAATCTGCCTTGTGTTCCTGGCGAGAAGGCTGAAGTTAAGGGTGATGCTAAGACCCGTTTCGATATTACGGGTTCTAAGTTCTATCAGCAGTATCATGAAGTAGATATTCTGCTGGAGACTGCCAATAAGGAGTTGAATGATTACGAGTCTTCCCTGAACGTGAGATTAAAGAATGGTGAGAATCAGCAGACTCTCATGGCTGAATATGAGCAGAAGGCTCCTGCCATGGAGGAGGCAAAGGATAATAAGATATTCGATTTCGTTAAGCAGCATCCTGATTATGAGGCATGTGTAACTCTCATCGAGCAGTATAATGATGTTGCCAAGATGGAGAAGCTTCTGGGCTTGCTCTCAGAGAACGTGAAGAACGGCAGAATGAAGGCTTTCTACCAGCCAATGGTGGATATGGCTAAGAAGCGTGCTGAGGCTGAGGAGAAGGCTAAGAAGGTGCAGGCTGCCGGTGTTGAGGCTCCTGACTTTACGCTGAAGGATATTAAGGGCAATGATTTCAAGCTTTCCAGTCTTCGTGGCAAGATTGTAGTTCTCGACTTCTGGGGGGCATGGTGCGGATGGTGCATCAAGGGAATGCCTAAGATGAAGGAGTATTACGAGAAGTACAAGGGCAAGTTTGAAATTCTGGGTGTAGATTGTAATGATACTGAGGCTAAATGGAAGGCTGCTGTAGAGAAGCACCAGTTGCCATGGATTCATGTTTACAATCCGAAGGACAGCAAGGTTCTCAGCGACTACGCTGTTCAGGGTTTCCCTACCAAGATTGTGATTGATGCTGACGGCAAGATTATAAAGACCATTGTTGGTGAGGATCCTGCTTTCTACACTTTGCTTGATGAAGTGTTGGGCAAGTAAAGTTAACATAAACAATGTCGCCCTGTAATGGCAAAATTTGGTTTTGCTCTTACAGGGCGATTTTTTGTTTGTTCAGTATTTTATTTCTTTTTCTTCTTCAATTCCAGTTTCGGAATCTTGATTTTCTGTCCTGCCTTTACTGTGCTTGTTCCGTTCAGGGCTTCAACGTAGCATTCCATGCCAGAACCTAAATAGCGGGTGCTGATCTGTTCGAGGGTCTGACCTGCGCCAACAGTAACGGTCTGGGCAACTCCTATGATTCTGTAAGCTCCCGTGCGTACGCGAGCATCCTTATCATACTGGGATGATGCTATTTGCGAAGCAGCCTTTTCTTCGGCTTTAGCCTTTTCTTTAGCTTTTTCTTTAGCTTCAGCCTTTGCCTTGGCTGCAGTTTCTGCCTTAGCTTTTGCCTCAGCTTGCTTGCTGTCTTCAGCGTTAGCGCTTCCCTCATCCGATTGTTCTGCCAGTTTTACAGCTTCTGCAGTTTTAGCCATACGGATGCTGTCTTCGATGGCTTTCTGGCGGAGTTTCTGCTCCTGAGAGAGTGGGGCGGCAGCTGGTTTAACTGTGGCTTTCTGGGCTGGTTTCTGATGATACTGGTTCAGTTGCATGGCTAGATGATCACGCTGGGCAGTCATCTGACCATAGTTGAAAGCAAACCATCCTATTCCGCCAATCAAAGCTACTACGATAAGACAGACTGCAACGACCAAATAACGAGGAATAACAATATGATGAGAATTAGAAGATTCTTCTTCCTCATCATCTTCTTCTTCAGTTTCGTCTGAAACAGGAACTGCAGGTTGAACAGTTGCTTTCAGGGCTTGCTGCTGCTTGGCTTGCTCCAGCCTTTCTTGCTCCAGCCTTTCTTGCTCGATTCTTTCCTGTTCCAGCCTTTCCTGCTCCAGCCTTTCCTGCTCGATTCTTTCTTGCTCCAGTCTTTCTTGCTCGATTCTTTCTTGTTCGATTCTTTCCTGCTCCAGTTTAGCTTGTTTTAATCTTTCCAGTTTGGCTTGTTCAATAGCAATTTGCTTAGCCAGTTCGTCTTCCTCTTCTTTATCTTTATCTTTTTCTTTTTCAGATCCTATTACGACAACCTCCGGATTTGGAGCTGCAGTTTCTTCTTCGTCAAGGAAGTCGATTACTTGTGCAGGTGCAGCTTCTGGCTGTTCTTCTCCAAACTTCTCGTCGATTTCATCGAAATCTACGCCGTCATTTACCACAACCGTTTCAAATTGGGCGAATGGCTTGTTCACGATTTCTTTCAGAATGTTGTCGGGCGTGAAGGTGAGTTTGTCTCTGCCTTCAATGGTGAAGCGCTCGCCCGTGTTTACATTGATGCTCTCACGGTCTTTCGTGGCCTGTATCTTAAAGGTGCCCAGCCATTTTATCTTCACCTGCTTATCGGCATCTAGTCCCTGGTTGCAAACATCAAACATCTTCCGGATGAAGAGTTCTGCTTCCACCTGGCTCAAACCGCTCTTGTCAGCAAGCAGTTTTCCGAGTGTATTTAAACTGAATTTACTCATTGCTCATCCCCTCCATTCTTTAGTTTTTCCTTGACCGAAGCAACCGGTCGGAAACCCAACACCAACTTAGGCGGCACCAGCTGGCGCTTCTTGGTAGTAGGATTAACCACCACTCGCTCCATGCGCTTCTTCACTTCGAAGGTGCCAAAATTGGGGATAGAGACAGCTTCTCCATCCTCAAACTCGGCAATCATAGCGTCTATCGCCTTGCGCACCAGCTTCTGGGTGTCTTCCTGCGAATAGCCGGTTTGCTGAGCCAGTTCTGCGATGTATTCCTTATTGTTCATATTAAATATGTAATCAAAATTTCTAAAAATGGGAGAGAGAATGCTTATTTCACCACCTTGCCGTAGAGGTCAAATTCCTCGCTTGCGGTAATCTCTACCTGGTAGAAACAGCCCACACGCAGACGCTTCTCATCGGCACGGATCAGAACCTCTGGGTCTACTTCTGGAGAGCAGAATTCTGTTCTTCCGATGTAGTAATCGCCTTCCTTGCGGTCGATGATGACGGTCATGATTTTGCCCACTTTATCTGCCTCAACCTCAGAGCTGATGTCTTGCTGCAGAATCATCAGTTCGTCCAGTCGGTGCTGCTTTACCTCGGCAGGCACGTTGTCTTCGTAGTGGGTAGCGCTGTAGGTTCCTTCTTCCTCAGAGTAGGCGAAGGCGCCCATGCGCTCAAATCTCTGTTCGCGTACGAAGTCGAGAAGCTCGTGGAAATCCTCATCTGTCTCGCCTGGGAAACCGACCATCAGCGTAGTGCGGATATGAATGCCTGGCACGCGTTCGCGGATAGCTTTCAGCAGATTGATGGTTTCCAGCTTCGTTACGTGACGATGCATGCTGGTGAGCATGTGGTCGCTGATGTGCTGAAGGGCTATGTCGAGATATTTACATACGTTTGGCTTCTCGCGCATCACGTCCAGAAGATCCATAGGGAACTGGTTCGGATAAGCGTAATGCAGGCGAATCCATTTCACGCCCGGAATATCAGCCATCTCGCTGATGAGTTCGGTAATATGATGCTTGCCGTCAATATCTACGCCGTAGTAGGTGAGTTCCTGAGCGATAATCTGAAACTCCTTCACGCCTTCAGCAACCAGTTCGCGCACCTCCTGCAGAATCTCTTCTTTTGGTCGGGAAACGTGCTTGCCGGTGATGATAGGAATGGCGCAGTAGGCACAGTGGCGGTTGCAGCCTTCGGCTATCTTGATGTAGGCATAATGGCGAGGGGTGGTGAGATGGCGCTGGCCGTTGCAGGATGAAACTTCTGCCTTGCCGAGTTCCTGAAGAAGCTGCTTGTAGTTGAATTTGCCGTAGAATTTATCTACTTCTGGCATTTCTTCTTCCAGTTCTTTCTGGTAGCGCTGCGAGAGGCAGCCCATTACGTAGAGTTTTCTGAGTCGGCCTTCTTCCTTTGCCTGGATAAACTCCAGTATGGTGTCGATGCTTTCCTGCTTAGCATCCTCGATGAAACCGCATGTGTTGATGACGGCAATCTCGCCCTGAGGGCGCTTGGAGTCGTGAACACAATGGTAGCCGTTTGCCTCAAACTGCTTCATCAGCAGCTCGCTGTCTACGAGATTCTTCGAGCAGCCCAGGGTAATAATATCTATCTGATTTTTCTTCATTTTCTAATTTTTAAAGAGCGAGTCTACGAATTCTGTCTTGTTGAAGAGCTGCAGATCTTCCATTCCTTCGCCCAGTCCGATGTATTTTACAGGCACCTTGAGCTGGTCGCTGATGCCGATGACAACGCCGCCCTTTGCGGTTCCGTCGAGCTTGGTGATGGCGAGCGAAGAGATGTTTGTAACGGCAGAGAACTGCTTAGCCTGCTCGAATGCATTCTGTCCGGTACTTCCGTCGAGCACGAGCATTACCTCGTCTGGTGCTTCTGGCATTACCTTCTTCATCACGTCCTTTATTTTCTTGAGCTCATTCATCAGGTTCACCTTGTTGTGCAGTCGTCCTGCCGTATCGATGAGCACCACGTCGGCACCGTTTGCCTTGGCGCTCTGCAGGGTGTCGAAAGCCACACTTGCCGGGTCACTTCCCATCTGCTGTTTCACTACAGGCACGCCCACGCGCTCGCCCCAGATGCAAATCTGCTCTACGGCAGCAGCACGGAAGGTGTCGGCAGCTCCCAGAACAACCTTCTTGCCAGCCTTCTTAAACTGGTAAGCCAGCTTGCCGATGGTGGTTGTCTTGCCCACGCCGTTTACGCCTACTACGAGGATAACGTAAGGTTTATGGTCGGCAGGGAGATCCCAGTCTGCCAGGTCATCGCTGTGATTCTCTGAGAGGAGATTGGCTATTTCCTCGCGCAGAATGTGATTGAGTTCGTTGGTTGAAACATATTTATCGCGAGCCACACGTTCTTCGATGCGGCGGATAATCTTGACGGTGGTTTCTACACCTACGTCTGAGGTGATGAGTACCTCTTCCAGATCGTCGAGCACATCATCGTCGACGGTAGACTTTCCGGCAACGGCACGCGCCAGTTTGCCGAACACACTCTCCTTGGTTTTTTCCAGACCCTTATCGAGAGTTTCCTTCTTTTTGTTGCTGAATAATCCGAATAATCCCATAATCTTGTTTTTATTTTTTGCAAAGATAATGCAAATGAGCGCAATGAAAGCTTGCTTTCAAATTGCCGAGTGCAGCTTATCTTCTGCAAAGATACTCATTTTTTTTTATTTTATGGCTTTTTCACTTGCTTTTTCTCCCTTTTAAAGAAAAAAAGTAAAGATTTAGAGGGTTTTAGCCGATAATGAGGGTTAATAAGGCTTATAAATAATGTTGTCTGATACAAAAACAAATCGCCCTGCAAAGGGACAAAAGCGGTTGGGCTTCTGGACCCTTGCAGGGCGTTCTGTATTTATTTCTTCATCATTTCCCTGACGGCTCTTTCGAGCTGAGTATCATGGCCATTGATGAAATCTTCCGGACTGTTGTAAACCTCGATGTCTGGGTTCAGCTGGGTATTCTCGCCAAACACGCCACGCATGTCGCGGCAACCTACCTGAGGAATACCGAATACCAGCGTGTTGTCCATCAGCGTTTCCCACCATACGGCTGTCATGGTTCCAGCTACAGGAGCACCGATCAGCTTGCCGATTCCGAGTTCCTTGTAAACCCATGGAAAACCATGACCATTGCTGTAGTCGTTCTCGCAGATCATGACGCAGGATGGCTTCACCCATTTGTTGAACGGATCGCGGCCAACTACCTTACCATGAGGCACAAACTCCTGATACTGCTTGCCGTTGAGCAGAGTGCAGAGGTCATCGTGCAACCAGCCGCCGCCATTATGGCGCTCGTCTACGATTACAGCGTCGCGGTTGCGGTTCTTGTCGCTCAGCAGTTCGCTGTAAACGGTGCGGAAACTCTCCGAATTCATCGCCTTAACGTGAACATAAGCGATGCGTCCGCCCGAAATGCTGTCAACGAAAGCACGGTTGCGGTCTACCCATCGCTTGTAGAGCAAGTTGTTGAGCTTGCTCTGAGAGATAGCCTTCACCGTAACCTCCATCTTCTTGCCCTTGGCGTTTCTGATGCCGAGGCGTACATTCTTGCCAACCTTTCCGTCGAGCAATGGGAAGTAGTCCATTCCTGCTTTTATCTCCTCGCCGTCGATGCTCTCGATGATGCTGCCGGCTGTTACGCCCGTATTCTTCACATCGAAAGGACCACGCTTGATAATCTCCTGAATCTTCAGGCCGTCGCCCTGATACTGAGGGTCGAAGAATACACCCAGGTTGGCTGTGGTGAGCGCGCTGTTCGAAGCGTAGTAGCGGGCTCCTGTATGCGAAGCGTTCAACTCGCCCAGCATTTCGCTCAACATCTCCTGGAAGTCGAAATTGTTGTTGATGTAAGGCAGGAACTTCTCGTAGGTCTTGCGGTAACCTTCCCAGTCAACACCATGAATCTTAGGGTCATAGAACTTGTCTTTCACCTGTCGCCATACGTGGTCGAAGAGATACTGGCGTTCCTCGGCTGGCTTATAGTTGAAGTTAGCCTCGAAGCTGATGTTCTTGGTGCTGAATCCGCTCAGATCCACTTTCTTGATGCTGCTTCCGTTGCAGATAAAGAGGTTCTTCACATCCTTGTCGGTCTGCAGGTTGCCCTGACCTACGCCCTTCATCACGAGCTTGGTAGAACCGTCTTTCAGGTCGTGCTGCCAGAGGTCGTAATCATCCTCGAAGGCAGCCTGGTAGTAGAGCTTGTCGCCGTCTTTTGAGAGCACAGCATCGCCCATGTGCGAAGAGTTTGCGGTGAGGCGTACGATTCTGTCGCGGCAGTTTTCGATGTCAAGTTCCAGCGGTTTCACTTTTTCCACCTCTATCTTGCCTGTCTTCTTCTGCTTTTCGTCAGCCTTCTTCTTAGCCTCTTCCTTCTTTTCGTCTTCCTTCTTCTCCTTATCGTCCTTGTTGGCGTCAGCCAGTTCTATCTCTTCCTTGCTCATGTTGAAGCGGTTGTAGGCGTCCAGGTCGAAGAACATGATGTAGGCGTCGTCTTCAGCTCCCCAGCTTCCGTGACTGCGGTAACCGGCTCTGTCGCTCTGGAAGAGCATTGCCTTGCCGTCGAGCACCCATTTGCCGTTGCTGTCGCTGTAGCCGGAATTGGTCAGGTTGTGAACCTCTTTGCCGTCAGCCTTTACCAGCGCAATATCCTGGTTGTTCCAGCCGCCGTTGCCGAGATAGGTAGAAAGAAGCCATTTGCTGTCTGGCGACCATTCGAAACTGATGTCTCCATCGCTGTAAGAGTAGACGTATTTGCCGTCGAGCACAGTACGGATTTCCTTCGATTTCAGGTTTACGATGCGGAGTGCAGCACGGTCTTCGAAGAAAGCCACTTCCTTGCCGTCAGGAGAGTATTGCGGATACTGCGATGTAATGCCTGTTTTCACCAGCTGCTCTTCCTCGATGTCGGTAGCGTAGGTGAAGTTCTTTTCTTTCTCGTTCTTGATTTTAGACTGGTAAATCTGCCATACGCCGTTGCGCTCGGCTGCATAGACCAGGGCTCTGCCGTCTGGCGAGAAACTCAGGTCGCGCTCCTGCTGTGGGGTGTCGGTAATGCGCTTGGTAGTGGTGTATTCCACAGAGGTAACGTATACGTCGCCATGCATCACGAAAGCCACTTCCTTGGCGTCTGGCGAAACAGAAATCTCCGAAGCTCCCCAGCTCTTAATCTGACGTACGAGACTTGGAGTATCATTATCCGTTGTAATGGAGATGTTCACCTTCTGAGGCTCTCCACCTTCCTTCACGGTGTAGATTTCGCCATCATATCCGTAGCAGAGCAGGTCGGCGCTGGATGCGGTGAGGAATCTTACCGGATTGCCTTTGTGATGGGTTATCTGCTTGTCATTTGAACTGTTGAGGCTGCGGCGGTAGATATTGAATGTGCCGTCCTGTTCGCTCAGATAGAAGAAAGATTTCTCGTCTGATGTCCATACTGGCGAGCGGTCTTCGCCGGCAAAGGTAGTCTGCTTGGTAAACTTACCGTTGCTCTTCAGCCAGATGTCGCGTGCGATAGGTGATTTCTGGTGTTTGCGCCAAGGATCTTCATATCCCTTTTTGTCGTGATAGAGAATGTCGCCGTTCTTGGCGATGCTGATATTCTCCATGGTGAGGGTAGAGAAGAGTTCCGGTCTTCCGCCCTTGGTGCTTACCTTATATATTTGTGGGAATGTGTTGTCGCCGAAGATGATGCTCTGGGCTGTAGGCTGCAGACTGGCAGAGTAGAGCACATGGTCGTTGTCAGCAAAGGCGATAGGTGTTTCGCTGCCGCTGTTGGTAGTGAGTCGGGTAGGAGCACCGCCCTTTGCATCGATAACGAAGATGTCGAGACTTCCTTCGCGGTTCGACTGAAAGGCAATTTTCTTGCTGTCAGGGCTCCATACAGGATGCGAATCGAAGGCTGCATGGGTTGTGAGCTGTCGTGCTTCACCGCCGTTGACAGAAACACTGTAGAGGTCGCCTTTATAAGCGAAGGCGATGGTAGTGCCATCGGGCGAGATGGCTGGGTAGCGCATCCAGAGCGGATGTTCTTCTGCGCTGGCTGAGAGTGCTGCCGAGAGCAGAGCTACTGAAAAGATTAACTTTTTCATTTGCGTATGTTTTATGTTTCAATATGCGTTATTAAAAATCTCGTCTTCTTTTGGAGCCTGATAGCTGAATCATGCTCCGAACGGATGCAAAGGTAGTTATTTTTTGCGATATTTAAGCATAAAAACTGAAAAAAGTGAGAAAAAGTTTGGTGTATTCAAAAAATATATGTACCTTTGCAGCCGCAAATAAGAAAAATGGCGGCTAATAGATATATTAGTTAGTAGATTGCGATTTAAAAGTGTTGGTTCCGTAGCTCAGTTGGATTAGAGCAACAGCCTTCTAAGCTGTGGGTCTTGGGTTCGAACCCCAACGGAATCACAAAATAAGCAAAATAAAACTTATTTGTACAAAATAGCGTGGAAGAACAATGGCAGTAAGTTGCTTATTTGTAAGTACTTATCTCCGTTGTTCTTTTTCTGTTTTTAAATATATTTTATCACCTATCCATCTTTTATGTTCGCTTTTCATAAATGTCTGTTTATCAGCATGTTATGCATTTTGCGCATTGTGAAATCATCAATGTGTGTTACAAAAGTGTTATCAAAATGAGCTAATGTGTTACCAAAAAAATAACCCATCAGCTCCATCCACATCCTGAACATTGCTTTCAAGCTCCGTAATGAGCCCTTGTATGTTGTCTGCCATAATTTCTAATGTTTTAATTGTTGCTTGGTTGATGATTCACGATTTCCCAATGTCCGTTTTTGTCAGCTCCTACCCAATAAACAAAATTCTTTTCTTGTAATATAGTTAGTTCACGTTGAATAGTCTTTCTGCTTATACCTAAACTGTTTGCAAGAAACTTAGTATTTACTGCGACATTTTCCGCATTTACTGCGACATTTTCGGCATTTACTGCGACATTTTCCGTGTTTACTGCGACATTCTTTTCTATTAAATCAAGGATAGCTCTCTGTCTTTCAGTAAGTTCATCTGCGACATGATCTGCGACATTTATCTTTTCTGAATTATCTTTTATTGCTATGGATTCTTCTACAAATTCTGCCTTTAATATCGCTTTAAGGATAAATGCGTCGGTATGAAAATACGGGATTACCGCTCCACGGCTTTCCAGTTCCTTACAGATACGGTCAATACCTTCGCCAAATTCCTTCACATAGTTGTGTGCTTTTAGGAATTGGGCAATCTTTGGGTTGCGTGAGAAGTGAGTATGTCGGATATTCTCTGCTCTTACCAGTCCAGGCAGTCTGCCAGGAGACTCAAACACCAATCTGTCGTCGAACATCTTTATTTGGATTTCCGTTCCTTTGATGCTATAGTCTCTGTGGCATTCACTATTTACCACCATTTCCTGAATGGCAAACTTGGGATAGTTGCGGTTGGTGACAAACTGTCCGTTTTGTCCCAAGTAAGAATGCTCACGCACTTGCGTTTCCAGATATTCTACAGTCTTTACTATCTGATTCAGAATAGTGCCCTCGAACGTTACATCCTTTACTACGTTCATTTCCGTACCAACCTTTTCCTCAGTTCCTTCATATCTGATGAATCTTGTTCTGGCACGTGGAAAAAAACGTTGTGGTCGCTTACCGAAAAGCAGAATGCAAGCATTGCTCACTTTCTGTCTTCCGTCAGCCTCTTTCACAAAGTCGTTGTTCTCATAGAGATATTCCAGGGCAGACTTACTGTAGCCAATTATTTTGATGTATTCGCTAACGGCGTTCATGTCAACGTCGTCAATCGTAGCTCCGTATGCACCTTCGTCCTCATAGTTTCTTTCTCCTTTGTCGTACATCAGCTGCATGCGCTCGTCGAAACTCAATTTTCTGCTTTTGTCGCCAACACGCATAAAAGCTTCGTCTGCCTGATTGGTGTGCAGATAACTACTGGCTGGAACATACATCAGCAATATTCTATTGTCGTTGCCCTCGCAGTCTATGCATGCAAGGTATTCGTACCTAACCCTAACAGAAGGCATGCAGAAATCCATAGGCACACGGAGTAGCTCGTTCAATTGCTTGGTGTATTGATCAATTCCCTCAATACGTCTTGTCTTATCAGATACTCCAATGGCAAGCACGCCACCATCCGCATTAGCCATTGCCACTATAGGTACGGCCAATGCTTTGGGGTCTATATGTATGCTCTTACAGTCGAAGGTCTGGTCTTCTTTTCTGCTTCTTATTTCATCTATTGTCATGATGTTATATTCTTTTAAGTATTATATGAACTATATTCGTTAGCATCAATCTTAGAGCGCATCTTGTTTGCCGATGCCCATATCTTGTTTGCGAGTTGTTGTTTGTTCATATTTATATATGATTCTATTATAATGTGCAAAAATAAGATTTTTTCTTGGAAAAACAAACATTTTTTCGAAAAATCACACACAAAAAGTAAATAAAAAGATATTTTAAGCAAGTTGGCCGTCCTGAACCGATTAAAAACCTTAATGACCTTAATGACCTTGACCTTAATGACCGGAAAAGACCGCTCTCCTCATGATTATTTTCTGAGGTGAGCGGTCTATTTTTATGGTTGAGTCTCCTTATTATAAGAGGTAGGCTCTATGTTCTTTATCCCAT
>ERZ1026776.501-NODE-501-length-27021-cov-9.683602_pt1 | contig 27021 bp, 28 predicted proteins | sample MGYA00380125_ERZ1026776 | MGnify/ENA primary metagenome ERZ1026776 (study PRJEB33269, sample SAMEA4719761) | human gut metagenome | biome: human-associated habitat; feature: organic feature; material: feces | place: Cameroon | collected 2013-10 ...
GAGCATTCGGTTCATACCCGGAGTGTCAGGAGTTCAAATCTCTTCGCAGCCACCAACTATGTGATTTAACCCCTTGCTTGTGAGGGGTTTTATTATGCCGATAAATAAAATGTCAGGATTGTCAGTATTTCCTTATGAAGTTATTGACATGCGTAGGTATTTGTGATAAATTATATCAGTGACATTTTGTGGTGTCTCAATAATCTAATCAGAAGGAGTGCATAAAATGCGCAATGCAGTTACGTTGGCCTGCACTGAGTGCAAGAGCCGCAACTATCAGACCAACAAGAACAAGAAGAACGATCCTGATAGAATCGAATTCAACAAGTATTGTAAGTTCTGCAAGAAGCACACTCTGCATAAGGAGACTAAGTAATTAGTCCGCAGTTGTTGGGTTTTGCAGTATAAGACAGGATGTGAAGCAATGGCGGAGACAAAGACGTCAGGTGCTCAGCCGAAGTCTTCAGGCTTTAACCCTGTGCAGTTTTTGCGTGAAGTCTCTGCTGAGATGAAGAAGGTATCCTGGTCTACCAGACGTGAGCTGGCAAAGTACACTGTAGTGGTTAGCATTACCGTGTTTATTGTTTGCGCGCTTATCTGGATTTGTGATAGCTTCTTCGCAAGATTGTTTAATCTCATTGTACGTTAAAGACTGGAGGGTGCGTCTGGGATGGGATCCGAGAAAGAATCAGCTAGACACTGGTATGTAGTTCATACCTATTCCGGTTACGAAAACAAGGTGCTGGAAAGTCTCAAACAGAAGGTTCAGTCCATGGGCCTGGAGAACGAGATCTTCGATGTAATCATTCCTGAAAAGGAAGAGGTTGAGAAGAAGGATGGCGTCGAGAAAGTAATCAAGAGGAAGATTTTCCCAGGTTATGTCCTGGTGAATATGATTGTCAATGAAAAAACCTGGTATGATGTCCGCAATACGGATGGCGTTACTGGTTTTGTAGGTTCTGGCACCAAGCCGATTCCTTTGACTGAAGATGAGTATGAGAACATTCTGAGGGAAATGGGCGTAGAAAAGACCAAGGTTGTACATGATATTGATGTAGAAGTTGGGGAGACAGTAAAAATCTGCTCCGGCCCATTTGAAAATTTTGCAGCAAAAGTTGTATCTGTTGACGACGAGAAGGGCAAGATTAAAGCTCTTGTTGATATGTTCGGCAGAGAAACTAATGTTGAACTTGACTTCGATCAAGTTGAAAAGAATTAATTTCCATTTAAGGAGGTGGATTCAAGATGGCAAAGAAAGTCGCTAAAATGGTAAAGTTACAGGTTCAGGCTGGTAAAGCTACTCCAGCTCCTCCAGTAGGTCCTGCACTTGGTCAGGCTGGTGTTAACATCATGGCCTTCGTTAAGGAGTTCAATGAGAGAACTGCTAAGCAGGCTGGTCTGATTATTCCAGTAGAGATTACTGTATTTGAGGATAGATCCTTTACCTTTATTACCAAGACTCCTCCAGCTGCTGTACTTCTGAAGAAGGCTGCAGGTATCGAGAAGGCTTCTGGTGAACCAAACAAGAATAAGGTTGCTACTCTGCCTCGTGCTAAGGCACAGGAGATTGCTGAGAGCAAGATGCAGGATCTGAACGCTGCAAGCGTTGAGGCTGCTACCCGTATGATTGAGGGTACTGCCCGCAGCATGGGTATCGTTATCACTGACTAATAGTCAATGAACGAAGCACCCGTGGGAGGAAAATCCGTTATTACCACGAAGGGAGAATTTTTTCATGGCAAAAGCAGGTAAGAAGTATCAGGACGCTGTAAAGCTTCTTGAGACTGGCAAGGTTTATACTGTTGAAGAGGCTATTGAGCTCGTAAAGAAGACTGCAACTGCAAAGTTCGACGAGACCATTGAGCTTCATGTACGTCTGGGTGTAGATCCAAAGTACGCTGATCAGCAGGTTCGTGGCGCAATGGTGCTGCCACATGGCACTGGTAAGTCCAAGCGTGTATTGGTATTTGCCAAGGGTGCAAAGGTAGACGAGGCTGAGGCCGCTGGCGCAGACTTCGTTGGCTCCGATGAAATCGTAGCAAAGATTCAGGGCGGTTGGACCGATTTTGATGTAGCTGTTGCTACCCCTGATATGATGGGTACCGTAGGTCGTATTGGTAAGATCCTCGGTCCTCGTGGCTTGATGCCAAACCCTAAGTTGGGTACTGTTACTATGGACCTGACTAAGGCTATCGGTGAGATTAAGGCTGGTAAGGTTGAGTACCGTACCGATAAGGCTGGTAATGTACATTGCCCTATCGGCAAGGCTTCTTTCGATGCAGAGAAGCTGGTTGCTAACTTTAACGCACTGATGGATACTTTAATTAGAGTAAAACCGGCTGCTGCAAAAGGTCAGTATATCCGCTCTGTAACTGTCAGCGCTACTATGGGCCCTGGCGTTCCAGTAGTTCACGCATAATATTTGACATTTTGCGGGCTGTATAATAAAATAGTCTATGGCTGTAGACAGCAGGTAGGATTTTAGATTACTGAAATCCATAAAGGAAACGCCTGCCGAGGCCGGATGGTTAAGCATGAAACACTGCGGCCTCCGGTAAATCAGCCGGAGGCCGTTTTTGCTCTTAAAATTTGAGAGGAGGTGTATTCATGGCTGTTACTGAAAAGAAAAAAGCAATTGTTGCTGAATTAAAGGACAAACTCACTAGCGCAAAGGGTGCCGTATTGGTTTCCTACAAGGGCTTGACTGTTGCTCAGGATACTGAGCTGCGTTCCGAGCTGCGTAAGGCTGGTGTAAATTACCATGTAGTTAAGAACACAATGACTCGTATTGCTGCTACCGAGGCTGGTATGGAGGGTCTGGTATCTCATTTGGAGGGTACCACTGCTCTGGCTGTATCTGCAGAGGATGCAGTTGCACCTGCAAAGGTTATTAGCGAGTTCATGAAGAAGAACAACCTGGAGGATCAGGGTATCCTGACCATCAAGGCTGGTATTGTAGAGGGTCAGGTTGTAACCGCTGACGAGGTTAAGGCTATCGCTTCTCTGCCATCCCGCGAGGTTCTTCTGGGCAAGCTGCTGGGCAGCATTCAGGCTCCACTGTCCAACACCGTTGGCGTTATGGGTTCTATGCTCCGCAGTATCGTTACTGTGCTTGATGCAGTTCGTAAGCAGAAGGAGGAGCAGGCATCTGCATAATTGGCAGATAGCTGCTTTGGCTGCTTAATATATTTTTCGAAAATTAATTAATGATTATACGGAGGATTTTAAAATGACTAACGAAGAGATTTTAGAGGCAATTGGTAACCTGACTGTTCTGGAGCTGTCCGAGCTCGTAAAGGCTGCTGAGGAGAAGTTCGGCGTATCCGCTGCTGCTCCTGTAGCTGTAGCTGCTGCTGCTCCTGCTGCTGGCGGCGCTGCTGCTGAGAAGTCCGAGTTCGATGTAGTTCTGAAGGACGCTGGCGCAAGCAAGATCAATGTAATCAAGGCTGTTCGTGAGGCTACTGGTCTCGGCCTGAAGGAAGCTAAGGCTCTGGTTGATGGCGCTCCTGCTCCTGTAAAGGAAGGCGTATCCAAGGCTGACGCTGAGGATCTGAAGGGCAAGCTCGAGGCTGCTGGTGCAACTGTAGAGTTGAAGTAATTTTTGCTTCAAGCCTAAAATTTCAACTGAAATTTTCAAGACCGTTTCGCAAGAAACGGTCTTTTTTCTTGACAAGAAATATATTTACGATGTATAATTAAATGCTACTAATAGAGAAATTAATTCGTGCATTTTCAAATGGAGTCATCAGAAGGGAGTAGTCCTTTTGGCAACGCGCCGTGTGGTTTTAGCCCATGAAGGGGTGTTGTGATTCCGTTCTATTTTCATGTACGGATTTTTGTTGTTTTCAGTATTTTTTGCTAAGGAGTGAAGTTTTTAATGTTTCATCCTGTGCCCGTGGGCAAACGAACCAGGTATAGCTATGCAAAGATTAAAGAAGTCATGGAGATGCCACATTTGCTGGACATTCAGAGAAAGTCCTATGAGTGGTTTATCGGTGACTGGGAAAATAACACCAAGGGCGAGGGCCTTATGGAGATTTTCCAGGATATTTCTCCAATCTCAGATTTTCAGGGCAAGGTAAGCCTTTCCCTGCTGGACTATGAGCTGGGAGAGCCTAAGTATAGCCTTGATGAAAGCAAGGAAAGAGATGCTACCTATGCAGCTCCATTGCGTGTCAAGGTTCGCCTTTTGGACAGAACCACTGGTATCTTCCAGGATTCTGAGGTATTCATGGGGGATTTCCCTCTGATGACTGCTTCTGGTACCTTTATTATTAATGGTGCTGAGCGTGTTATTGTCAGCCAGCTGGTACGTTCTCCAGGTGCTTATTATGGCGTTACTGTTGACCAGTCTGGTAAGTCCCTCTTCAACTCCACTGTAATTCCAAACCGTGGTGCTTGGATTGAGCTGGAAACGGATGCTAATGATGTAATTTCCGTTCGTATCGACCGTACCCGTAAGCTGCCTGTAACTGTATTCCTTCGTGCTTTGAACTATATCAATCAGCAGGAGAAGCTGCGTCTGACTGAGTTGGCCGCTTCTGATGGTACTGTACCAACTATGCAGGGCCGTAATGATGACCACCTCAATGTAGGCACTACCAATTTGGTATTTGGCAGCAATGAGGAGATTTTGGCACTCTTCGATAACGATGATGCTATTAGATCCACCTTGGAGCGTGATAATACCGCTACTGGTGCTGACGCTTTGGAGGAGATTTATCGTCGTATTCGTCCTGGTGAGCCTTTCAACGTAGACAATGCTCATCAGATGCTCCGCAGCCTGTTCTTTGATGCTAAGCGTTATGATTTGGCAACTGTAGGCCGTTACAAGTTGACCAAGAAGCTGGGCTGGAAGCGCCGTATTCAGAGCCAGATTCTGGCAGAGCCTCTGCTGGATAAGGAAACTGGTGAGATTCTGGTTCCTGCTGATACCCTGATTGATGCAGATATGCTGGAAAATATTACCACTGAGCAGGAGCAGGCAATCTTTGGTGAGGGCAATGCCATCGTTCTTCATGTTAAGAGCAATGATGAGGGTGGTTCTCTCCAGATGATTTGTTCCCCAACTTTGGAATATCGTCAGCGTACCATTGCTATTAACGACATTCTTGCTTCCATCAGCTATCTGCTGAATTTGATGCATGGTGTAGGCAAGACTGATGATATTGACCATTTGGGCAACCGTCGTGTTCGCTCTGTAGGCGAGCTGTTGCAGAATCAGTTCCGCATTGGTCTTTCCCGTATGGAGCGTGTAGTCAAGGAGCGCATGTCCATGCAGGAGGATGTAACCAATCCTTCTACTTTGATTAATATTCGTCCTGTTGTGGCAGCTATCAAGGAATTCTTTGGTTCCTCCCAGCTGTCCCAGTTCATGGATCAGCACAACCCACTGGCTGAGCTGACTCATAAGCGCCGTCTGTCTGCCCTTGGTCCTGGCGGTTTGTCCCGTGAGCGTGCAGGCTTCGAGGTTCGAGATGTACACAACTCCCATTACGGTCGTATGTGTCCTATCGAGACACCAGAAGGTCCTAACATCGGTTTGATTGGTTCCTTGTCCAACTATGCAAGAATCAACCGCTTTGGCTTTATGGAGACTCCTTATCGCCGTGTGGATAAGGAAAACAAGCGGGTTACTGATGATGTAAGATATTTGACTGCTGATGAAGAGGACAGCTTGATTATTGCTCAGGCCAATGAGCCTCTTGATGATAATGATTGGTTCCAGAATGAGCGTGTAGTTGCCCGTATTCACGAGGAGACCACTGAGGTTCGCCGTGAAAAGGTTGACTACATGGACGTATCACCAAAGCAGGTTGTATCCATTGCAACAGCCATGATTCCATTCCTGGAAAACGATGATGCTAACCGTGCGCTGATGGGTGCAAACATGCAGCGTCAGGCTGTACCATTGCTCCGTACACAGGCTCCTTTGGTTGGTACTGGTATGGAGTACAAGGCTGCCTGTGACTCTGGTGTTATGATTCTGGCTAAGCATGCCGGCGTGGTTGAAACTGTAACTGCTGATAATATTGTAGTTCGTACTGCTGATGGCAAGCGTGATGAATACAAGCTGCAGAAGTTCCTCCGTTCCAACCAGGGTACCTGCATTAACCAGCTGCCTATCGTATTTAAGGGTGACGAGGTAGAGGCAAATCAGCCAATCGCTGATGGTCCTTCAACTGACCACGGCGAGCTGGCTTTGGGCTATAACATTATTGTAGCCTATATGCCTTGGGAAGGTTACAACTACGAGGATGCTATTCTTCTTAGTGAAAACCTGATTAAGCGTGATATTTATACCTCCATTCATATTGAGGAATATGATTGTGAGGCTCGTGATACCAAGTTGGGCCCAGAGGAAATTACCCGTGATATTCCAAATGTTTCCGACGAAAGCCTGAAGGATTTGGATGAATATGGTATTATCCGCAAGGGTGCCGATGTGCGTACTGGTGATATTCTGGTAGGTAAGGTTACACCAAAGGGTGAGACTGAGCTGTCTGCTGAGGAGCGCCTCCTGCGGGCTATCTTTGGTGAGAAGGCTCGTGAGGTTCGCGATACCTCTTTGAAGGTTCCTCATGGCGAGGCTGGTAAGGTTGTAGATGTTAAGATTTACAGCCGTGAGAATAATGATGAGCTGAACCCTGGTGTAAATCAGATGATTCGTGTCTACATTGCCCAGAAGCGTAAGATTTCTGTTGGTGATAAGATGTCTGGTCGTCATGGTAACAAGGGTGTAGTTTCCCGCATTATGCGCGAAGAGGATATGCCGTTCCTGCCAGACGGTACTCCAGTGGATATTGTATTGAACCCATTGGGCGTGCCTTCTCGTATGAACATTGGTCAGATTCTGGAGACTCATCTGGGTATGGCTATCCGCAATCTGGGCACTCAGATTAAGGAAGGAGATCCTACCGTTGAAAGACGTCTCCGGGCTATTGGCTATGACTTTGATCAGTATGGTATGCCAAAGCCAGATGTAGCAGGTATTCATATTGCTACTCCTGTATTTGATGGTGCTCGTGAGAACGATGTATTTGATACTATTCGTGCTTCTGGTATGGACCCAACCGCCAAGACTGTCCTCTATGATGGACGTACCGGTGAGCCATTTAAGAATAAGGTAACTGTAGGCTGCGTATACATGCTGAAGCTGCATCATCTGGTTGATGATAAGATTCATGCCCGTTCCGTAGGTCCATACTCTCTGGTTACTCAGCAGCCACTGGGTGGTAAAGCTCAGTTCGGCGGCCAGCGTTTCGGTGAGATGGAGGTTTGGGCACTGGAGGCATATGGTGCTGCTTACACTCTGCAGGAGATTCTGACTGTTAAGTCCGATGATGTTGTAGGCCGTGTTAAGACCTATGAGGCTATTGTTAAGGGCGAGAATATCCCTGAGCCTGGTGTACCAGAGTCCTTCAAGGTTCTGATCAAGGAATTGCAGTCCATCGGCCTTGATATTAAGGTACAGGATGAGAATGCCAACGAGATTATGGTTCAGGATGATGATGAAGATGACATCAGCATCAAGGACGTAGTTCGTGAGGCAGATATGGCTTCTGTAGATGATAGCGGCAGAGCTAATGAAAGCGATGAATATGCCAGCGATTATGACGAGCCATCTCAGTCCGATGAGGATGATGACAGCTTTGATGGTGATATTATTGCTGATATTGGCGGCGATGATGTTGAACCAGCAGATGATGACGAGGACATGGATATGTTCCTGTCCGATGATGATAATACTGAAGAATAATGGAAGGGAAGTGACACCTCCTTGTTGGATGTAAATAACTTTGATTCAATGCGCATAGGCCTGGCCTCTCCTGACAAGATTCGTGAGTGGTCTCATGGCGAGGTACTGAAGCCAGAGACTATTAACTATCGTACTTTGAAGCCAGAGAAGGACGGTCTTTTCTGCGAGAAAATTTTTGGACCAACTCGTGATTGGGAATGTCATTGCGGTAAGTACAAGCGTATCCGTCATAAGGGTACTATCTGCGATCGCTGTGGTGTTGAGGTCACTCGCTCCAAGGTACGCCGTGAGCGTATGGGCCATATTGAGTTGGCAGCTCCTGTATCTCATATTTGGTATTTCAAGGGTATCCCAAGCCGTATGGGCTTGATTCTGGATATTCCACCACGGGCTATGGAGAAGGTTCTCTACTTTGCTTCCTACATTGTTCTGGATCCAAAGGATACTCCTCTTTCCAAGAAGCAGCTTTTGTCTGAGCTGGAGTATCGCAAGGCTCGTGAGGACTACGGTCGTGATTTTGTAGTAGGCATGGGTGCCGAGGCTATCAAGGAGCTTTTGGTTGAGCTGGAGGCAGATTTGCCAGAGGAACAGCAGACTGAGGACATGAAAAATGGTCTGGATGTCCTGCACAAGGAGCTGACTGACGAGCTGAAGCATGTAGCCAGCCAGCAGCGCCGTATTCGTGCTATCCGTCGTCTGGAGGTTGTTGAGGCCTTCAGACGCTCCGGCAACAAGCCATCCTGGATGATTATGGATGTAGTTCCAGTTATTCCTCCAGAGCTGCGCCCAATGGTTCAGCTGGATGGTGGCCGTTTTGCTACCTCTGATCTGAACGATCTGTATCGTCGTGTTATTAACAGAAACAATCGCTTGAAGCGTTTGCTTGAACTTCGTGCTCCGGACATTATTGTCCGCAACGAGAAGCGTATGCTGCAGGAGGCTGTAGATGCTCTGATTGATAATGGTCGTCGTGGCCGTCCTGTAACCGGTCCTGGTAATCGTCCTCTGAAGTCCTTGTCTGACATGCTTAAGGGTAAGCAGGGACGTTTCCGTCAGAACCTGCTGGGTAAGCGTGTTGACTACTCTGGACGTTCCGTTATCGTTGTAGGCCCTGAGCTGAAGCTCCATCAGTGTGGTCTGCCAAAGGAAATGGCTTTGGAGCTCTTCAAGCCATTTGTTATGAAGAAGCTGGTTAGTGAGAAGATTGCTCACAACATCAAGAACGCTAAGCGTATGGTTGAGCGTGCCCAGGAAGAAGTATGGGATGTTCTTGAGGATGTTATTAAGCAGCATCCAGTGCTCCTGAACCGTGCACCTACCCTGCATCGTCTGGGTATTCAGGCCTTTGAGCCAGTCCTCACTGAGGGACGTGCCTTGAAGCTCCATCCATTGGCTTGCTCTGCCTACAACGCGGACTTCGATGGTGACCAGATGGCTATCCATCTGCCATTGTCTGCTGAGGCTCAGGCTGAGGCTCGTGTCTTGATGCTGGCTGCTAACCACATTTTGGCACCAAAGGATGGCAGCCCTATTATCGTTCCTTCCCAGGATATGATTTTGGGTGCTTACTACCTGACCAAGCTGCGCAAATCCTCTCCAGACCATCCAGTTATTGGTGAGGGCAAGATTTTCACCGGTATTGATGAAGCTCTGCTGGCATATCAGCATCAGGAGCTGGATATTCAGGCTGAGATTCAGGTTAAGATTGTGGAGAAGCAGGAAGATGGTACTACCAAGGATTATGGCTTGGTTACTACCTCTCTGGGTCGCATGATCTTCAACGAGATTCTGCCTCCACAGGTTCGTTCCTACGAGCAGGATAAGGAAACTGGCAAGTGGTCCCTGGGCGTTCTGATGAACAAGAAGCAGCTGGGCAAGCTGGTTGCTAAGTGCTTTGATGAACTGGGAGCCAGCCGTACTGCCGAGGTTATTGATGGCGTAAAGAATCTGGGCTATCACTATGCATGTATTGCAGGTATGACCGTAGCTATTTCCGATATTACTGTTCCTCCTAAGAAGAAGGATATTCTGGAAGCAGCTCAGGCTCAGGTTACCAAGACTGAGCGCCAGTTCTCCCGTGGTTTGATTACTGATGACGAGCGTTACAAGAAGGTCTGCTCCGTATGGAACAAGGCTACTGAGGACGTTGCTGATGAAATGTATGACAACTACGAGATTAACGATCCATTCAACCCAATCTACATGATGGCTGACTCTGGTGCCCGTGGTAATAAGTCTCAGATGCGTCAGCTGGCAGGTATGCGTGGTCTGATGGCGGATCCATCTGGTAAAACCATTGAGATTCCTATTACTGCTAACTTCCGTGAAGGTCTGTCCGTATCCGATTACTTTATTTCTTCCCACGGTGCTAGAAAGGGGTTGGCGGATACTGCACTGCGTACCGCAGACTCTGGTTATTTGACTCGTCGTCTGGTAGATGTTGCTCAGGATGTTATCGTTCGTGAGGATGACTGTGATGTTGTAGGCATCAATCTGGTTCGTGAGCGTGCTAAGCTGGCTGAGACTGCTGCTGATGCAGTTAAGGTTTTGGCTGATTCCTTGGCAGGCCGTCTGTTGGCTCAGGATGTTATCAGCCCTGAGACTGGCGAGGTTATTCTGGAAACCGGTACTGAGCTTACCGCTGAGGATATGGAGCTGGTAGGCGAGGCTGGTGTATCTGAGCTGGTTCTCCGTGGTCAGTCCGACAACAACGATACCATCGTTGGCAGCTCCTCTGTTACTGAGACTGTACAGCTTGGTGCTCCAGAGGAAAATGTTCGTGCATCTATCCGCAAGGCTATGATGGATCAGATGCTGGGCAAGGAAGTTACTGTCGATGTTGTTGACAGCATGGGCAACGAGATTATTCCTGCTGGTGTTAAGCTTACCGAGGAATATATTGAGGCTGTTCTCAACAGTGATGCCAAGGAAGTTCGGGTTCGCAACAACAATGTTCGTGGTATTTCCGTTGAGGAGATTGTTGATGGCAACCGCGTAATCGAGCCTTTGGCAGATCGTATTCTGGGCCGTGTACTGGCTGAGGATATTATTGATCCTGCTACTGGTGAGAAGATTGCTTCCGTTAACGATACTGTTGAAAAGGATCTGGCAGAGAAGATATGTAAGGTTCGCAAGAGCGTATCTATCCGCAGCGTACTGACCTGTAAGTCTCAGTACGGTGTCTGCATCAAGTGCTATGGCCGTGATTTGGCCAACAACACCGAGGTTAATGTAGGTGAGGCTGTAGGTATTATTGCTGCACAGTCCATCGGTGAGCCTGGTACTCAGCTGACCATGCGTACCTTCCATTCCGGCGGTATCGCAGGCGGCGACGATATTACCCAGGGTCTGCCTCGTGTCGAGGAATTGTTTGAGGCTAGAAAGCCTAAACATAATGCTATTATCTCCGAGGTTGAGGGTACTGTTACCGTCAAGGAGAATGGCAACCTCTTTACTGTATATGTTATGCCTGAATCCGGTGAGGCTCGTGAATATATTATTCCATTTGGCTCTCATCTGGCAGTTAAGGATGGCCAGCACATTCAGACTGGTGGCAAGATTACCGAGGGTTCCATCAATCCACACGATATTCTCCATATCTGCGGCATGAAGGCTACCCAGAGCTACATTGTATATGAAGTTCAGAAGGTATACCAGTCTCAGGGTGTAGGCATTAACGATAAGCATATTGAGGTAATGGTACGCCAGATGCTCCACAAGGTTAAGATTGAGGAAGCTGGCGGTACTGAGTTCCTGCCTGGCGATCAGGTGGATATCAATATCTTCGAGGCAGCTAATACCAAGGCTATTGAAGAGGGCAAGGAGCCAGCAGTGGCCAAGCCTGTTCTTCTGGGTATTACCAAGGCTTCCTTGGCTACTGATTCCTTCCTGTCTGCTGCATCCTTCCAGGAGACCACTCGTGTTCTCACTGATGCAGCTATCAAGGGCAAGGTTGATCCACTTATCGGCTTGAAGGAAAATGTTATTATCGGTAAGCTGATTCCAGCTGGTACCGGTATGAGCCGCTACCGCAATATCAAGGTAGTATATCAGGGTGAAGAGGATGCTTCTGATGAAGATATTCTGGACAGCCTGGCTAATGCAGAAAATGCTTAAGCAAAAATAATATTATTCCTTTAGGGAAATATTGATTCCTTCGGAATGGCAGCTGCTGTTCCGAAGGAATTTTTTTGTCTACAAATAAACTAGGGTACTGTCGGCAAAATAAAAACAACCTGCCCTGAAATTAATCAGAGCAGGCTGCTAATGGGACATATGTGGAAATATGGGATATCTTTTAAGGAAATTACTTGTTGAAGTAACGCTTCAGGAGACCAGCAAAGCCCTTGCAATGACGAGCCTCGTCCTTGCACATCTCATGAACGGTGTCGTGGATAGCATCCAGATTCAGCTCCTTGGCACGAACAGCTAGCTTCTTCTTGCCATCAGTTGCACCAAATTCAGCATCTACACGCATAGCCAGATTCTTTTCAGTGCTGTCGGTAAGTACCTCGCCTAACAGTTCAGCAAACTTAGCTGCATGCTCAGCTTCCTCAAAAGCATAACGCTTGAAAGCCTCAGCAACCTCTGGATAGCCCTCACGGTCAGCTACACGGCTCATAGCCAAGTACATACCAACCTCGGAGCACTCGCCATTGAAGTTATCACGGAGGCCCTGAACGATTTCTGCATCAACGCCCTGAGCAACACCCAGCTTGTGCTCATCAGCCAGCTGCATCTCACCCTTTACCTCTTTGAACTTATCAGCGCCAACATGGCAGATTGGGCACTCAGCTGGAGGAGTATCTCCCTCATGTACATAACCACAAACGGTGCAAACAAACTTCTTCATAATCTTTTCCTCCTAAATATATAACACACAAATTTACTCATCCATATGAAACAGCTCCTAAACTGTCCCTGACAGTCACAGCCTTTGCTCATGCTGTACTGCCCTTCGGTCTCTCAACCTTATGGCTTTATTATAGAGGAAATTCCCTCAAAAGAAAACTGCGAAATATAGCGAAATTTGACGATTATTATTCATTATCTTCTTAATGCTACTTATTTCTCTATATTTTGTAGATTATAAAAAATATTAACGGATAATAATTATCAGTAAAAACAACGGATTTTTATTCAAGTCCGCAATGAATTACTTATAGAAAACGGCTTTTATCTTTTCAACCGCAAGACTGTATAACTTTACGGTAAAGAGAAAAACGAAATGTCTTGCGGGGGGGGAGTAATGTGCTATGATGAAAGACAAGTGGATAAGTTGAACCTTAGAATGGTAAGGAATCAAATAGCATTTGATAATAAGCAGGGTTTGAGGAGAGTAATTGATGAGCGAATTATACATTTCGATGTATCACTATACACGTGATTTGAAGCACAGTAGATATCCTGAAATAAAGGGATTGGATGTTAACCTTTTTAGAGAGCAAATTGCTTTTATGAAATCCAATTTTAATATTGTCACTATGGAGCAGGTGTTGGAAGCTATTAGCACAAAAGAGAAGCTGCCAGAAAAAGCATTGTTATTAACCTTTGATGATGGATATGCTGATAATTATACTGTAGCTATGCCGGTTCTAGAAGAATATGGTGTGCAAGGTTCATTTTTCATACCGGGCAAAACGTTTACGACTCATCAATTGCTAGATGTAAATAAAATACACTATGTTTTAGCTAGTGCCAATATATATAATCTGGTTGAGGATCTGAAGAAAGAAATGGATTATTATAGAGGCCAGGAATTTCAATATGCATCAACGGAGGAATTGTTTGCCAAGTATGCTGTGGCAAGTAGATTTGATATAAAAGAAACAGTTTTTGTAAAACAAATGCTACAAACAGTATTGCCAGAAAAACTAAGAAATATTATTTCTAGTAAATTATTTGCCAAGTATGTAGGTATTACAGAGGAACAGTTAGCTTACGAATTATATATGTCAGAAGAGCAGATAAGAACCATGAAACGACATGGAATGTTTATCGGCATTCATGGATATGATCATTATTGGTTAGGCAATTTACCAGTGGAACAAATGGAAAATGATATTTCTTTAGCTCTTGATGCTCTTGATGAATTTGTAGATAGAAAGCAATGGGTTATGAATTATCCATATGGTAACTATAATAAAGATGTACTTGCATACATTAGTAAACAAGGAGCATGTTTAGGACTAACGACAGAGGTTAGGTTGGCGGATATTGACAAAGATAATCCGCTGGAATTACCAAGGTTAGATTGCAATGATTTTCCACCTAAGAGTGATAATTATTTAAAATATTAAGGGGAATTTATAATGGTAGATTTATCTAAATATGAAGAAATTATTATCTGGGGTGCCTGTTTTTCTCCGGCAGAATTATCTAGAGGCGCAACATCTCATGGGCATGCAGCAGAGAAGTTGTTTAATTTGTTAAACAATAATGGTTATGCAAGTAAAATTTGCATGTGGGTGGATAGTAATGAAAAATTATATGGTATGTGTAGATTCGGGAAAAAAATATGTAGTCCACAAGAAATCTTAAAACATGCAAATGCGGCTATAATAATAAATTCAATTTCGATGCAGACTATTTTGAGTGTAATTGATTCTATGAAAATAGATAATGATATATTTATAATACCATATTATTTTTATCATGGAACATTAGATAATCCATATGAAAATAAAAGGGCATACGAAGTTGTGAAAATCCATGAAGAAGAAATTGAAAATTTATTTGAAAAAGATGATTATGAAACCAGACGGTATTTAGATATAATTCTGACCATGCAAAAAAAAGGCATGGATGATTTATATACTAGAGAATTTTATAGTGAAACTGGATATAATGTAGATTATTTTTGCGACAAAAATCTAGCACCTAAAGAAAATGTTATATTTATAGATGTAGGAGCATTTGAGGGAGAAAGTATAGAACCTGTCCGAAAATTTTATGGTTCAAAGTTAAAGCAGTGCATTGCCTTTGAACCAGATGAGAACTCTTTCAAATCACTAACATCGTATGTGCAGAAAAATGAATTAGAAGAAATAGTGAAGGCATTTCCATATGCGTTAGGTGCAGAAGAGAAAAAGATTACCTTTATGGAGGCTGGAGGAACATCACAACAGTCTGAGCAAGGCAATGTAGAAATAACTCAAAAAATTTTCGATAATTTTATTGAGAAAAATCCTCTTGGGGGGGGCATTTGTATGGTTAAAATGGATATAGAAGGTGCTGAAGAAGAAGCATTGACTGGAATGAAAAAATTTATAGCTTCCAGACATCCATATTTAGCTATATGCTTATACCATAAAGAGTGTGATATTTATAGATTACCTAAATTAATAAAAGAATTGTACCCTGGATATAAATTATATATCAGAGGCGGATGGCATCTTGAATGTTGGGCTGTACCTAATGAGGTAATGCAATAGTTCATTTGGAAATAAAAATTTCTTATAGGTAATTGTTACCAAAAGAGGAAATGTTGATGAAATTGTGCAAGATGGGTATGAAGAAGATACTATACAATCATATTTTTCTGTAGATAAAATATATGAATTTGTTGGTGATAAGGCAGAAATATTATATTTTTATATAACAGTTGACCAAGATAGTAGTGGAGAAATATACGGAAAAAGAGCACACATTGTATTAAGAAAAAAATAGATAACATGCGGAGGAATACCTTTGGAAAAGAGAAATATATTAAAAAGAATAAATGAGATTCTTATTGATATTTTGGGTAAGGATGATTTACAGGTAGACTTAAATACAACTGCGGCAGATGTAGAAGGATGGGATTCCTTGAAACATATTAATATAATAGCAGCTATTGAAGATGAGTTTTCTATCAGGTTTAAGATGGAGGAAATTGTAGATATGAAAGATATAAACTCCATGATAAATATAATCCTAAATAGGAGTGGTTATTGATGGTTGACTATAATATAAGAATGGCAACAGAAAAAGATATACCATCTATTATGAAGTATATTGATATTAACTGGAAAAAAAATCATATTTTAGCTAGAGATAGAAAATTGTTTACATGGCAATATGATATGAATGGAAAAGTTAATATGATTATTGGAGAGGATTTGAAGGGAAACATACAAGGAGTATTAGGGTATATACCATATTCTGCTGGTAATAATAAAGATTATTCATTGGCTTTGTGGAAAGCTAATGAAGGAACTTCTTTCCTGGGAATAAGATTGTTGCTATATTTAATGGAAAATGAAAAGTGTAGATGTGTATTTTGTAATGGTATTAATCTGGCAACAACGAAACTTATATATGAACGAATGGGGTTTGAGATAAAAAAGCTAAATCAATGGTATAGATTGAATAACTGTGAACATCATGAGGTGGGTTACATAGTAGATAAAACTATTCCAATGTCACAAATTTTTAGCGAAATTAAATTAGAAAAAGCAGAAAGTTTCGAAAAATTTGAAAAAAACTCAAGTAAAATGATGTTTAGTAAAGAACTAATTCCTTATAAGAGTAGAGAATATATAAAGAATAGATATTTTGATCATGTATCATATAATTATATTATATACAATGTATGTCAAAAAGATATCCTAAGTGATACAGCTATAGTATTTAGAATACAAAATTATAAAAATTCTAAGATTTTGAGAATCGTAGATGTGCTGGGAGATTACAAAAAATTGGCATTGGTGACAGGTCAAATAGATATGTTGCTTAACAAATATGACGCTGAATATGTTGATATTTATGAATATGGTCTGGACAGTGATATATTAAGAAATGCTGGCTGGACAAGAGTAGGAGATAACAAAAATATTATACCTAATTATTTTGCTCCATATTTGTTGAGTAATATAGATATTTATATAAGTACTACAAACGAAAATATAGTTCTTTTTAAAGGGGATGGGGATCAGGATAGACCAAATTAGTGGAGGTGAATTCATGTGCAGACTGGTGTAGTAAAGAATTGTCATGATAAGATGTTATTTGATGTAGTTAATCGTTTTGTCGGTTTATCACAAGAGGAAAAACATATAATAGATACGGTTGTTGAAAAAGCGTGGGAACGCTGTATGTATAGTTTTTCTCATATTAACAATATAAGATATAATACAGGCGGAATCCAAATATATCATATTTGTCAGTATTCGATGTTTTTGTATTTTGTTGCAAATGAAATATACAGAACATATATTTCAGGGGGGGTAGACTGTTCGCTGGCTAGGATTGTATGTGATAAAATATTCATGGTTAATACTGCTATTGCTGGTGCGGATATTTATTATGAACAAGCAATGCCAGATATTTTTTTATTAGGACATCCTGGTGGAATAGTTTTTACACCACAGGCGACTATCGGGGAATATTTTTTCTTTATGCAGGGATGCAATATCGGGATTAACAATGGTAAAGCGCCTCAGCTAGGTAGAGGTGTAATAATGTGGGGAGACTCAAAAATAATAGGGAATTGTCATGTTGGAAACCATGTTATGTTTGGTGCAAATTCTTACATAAAGGATATGGATGTCCCGGATAATTCTATAGTTTTTGGACAATATCCCAATGTAATAATAAAGGAAAATAGAGAAGATGAAATAATGAGTATATTGCACGAAAGGTTTATTTTTTAGGTGGCATTTTTATGGCATGGTTTGATTATCCATTAGATACGAAAACATTATTTAGAAAGAAAAATAGAATAAAGAGGGAATTGTTGGATAAAGGATCATTCCTAAAGAAGAAGGTAGCAGTTTTAGGTGGTTCAACGACAAATGAGGTTGTTCAGCAGCTGGATATATTCCTTTTGCATAATGGAATTTCTGCGGAATTTTATCAGTCAGAATACGCACAATATTGGCAGGATGCTGTTTTTGGCACAGAGGAATTGGATAATTTTGCTCCGGATATAATTTATATTCATACTAATTGGCGTAATATAGAGAGATTTCCAAGCATTGCGGATACTAAGGAACAAGTAGCAAGTCTATTGGAAAATGAATATAATCGTTTTGTACAAATGTGGGAGAAATTGACAGAGAAGTTTCACTGTCCAATTATACAAAATAATTTTGATAGACCTAATTATCGTCTGCTGGGGAATAGCGATATTTGGGATTATAGAGGGCGGAGTAATTATATTTCAAGATTGAACCAATTGTTTTACGGATATGCTCAGGAACATGATAATTTATTCATAAATGATTTGGAATATATTTCGCAGGATTATGGTTTGTCAGAATGGAATAATTCCCTATATTGGCATATGTATAAATATGCCATGTGTATGGATGCAATTCCTTATGTGGCAAAGAGCGTAGCTGATATTATTAAGTCAATTTTTGGAAAAAATAAAAAAGCATTGATATTGGATTTAGATAACACCCTTTGGGGTGGCATTGTTGGTGACGATGGTGTAGAGGGAATAGAAATAGGCCCAGAAGTTCCAATGGGGCAGGTCTATGCGGAGTTCCAGAAATACTGTAAGGAACTGAAAGAAATAGGTGTTATATTAGCTATCAATTCTAAGAACGAAATGGATAATGCAATTGCAGGGCTTAATCATCCAGATGGTATATTAAAGCCAGAGGATTTTGTTATGATAAAAGCTAACTGGAATCCTAAGGATAAAAATATTGATGATATGGCTAGTCAGCTTAGCTTAGGGCTAGATAGTTTTGTCTTTGTAGATGATAATCCAGCGGAAAGGGAGATTGTAGCTTCTCATTTACCAGGTGTTTCAGTGCCTGTAATGGATAGAGTAGAAAATTATATTCGAGTTTTGGATCATAGTGGATATTTTGAGGTTGTAGGTATATCGGATGAAGATATGCAAAAAACTCGAATGTATCATGCTAAGGTAGAGGCTAGTAAGGCTGTGGCATCATTTACAGATTATGGAGAATATTTAAGCAGTTTGAATATGAAAGCTGTAATTGAGGATTTCAAGCCAATTTATGTACAAAGAATAGCTCAGCTTACAAATAAGTCTAACCAATTCAATTTAACAACATTACGCTGTACCGAGGAAGATATAGTAGGTATGCAAGAATCCGATCAATACATTTGTATTTGCGGGCGTTTGATTGATAAGTTTGCAGATAATGGCATAGTGGCTATTACAGCAGGAGAAATTATATCGGATGAGTTGCATATTAGATTATGGTTAATGAGCTGCAGGGTGTTGAAACGTGAGTTAGAAAATACCATGATGAATGTATTGGTTAGCCATGCGCAGGCAAAAGGATTGAAAAAGATAATAGGATATTATTATCCAACAGCAAAAAATAGCATGGTTAAGGATTTTTATAGTAGCATGAATTTTGAAAAAACAGAAGAAGATGAGAAGGGAAATACAATATGGTATTTGTCTTTAGATAAATTTTCTTCCTATGTGGTGCCTATGGAAGTAGAAGATAATTTAGTGTTGTAGAGATATCAGTGTATTATAAAATCCCTGTCAGTTGTTTTGAACACAGCTAACAGGGATTTTGTGGTATAATAGTACAGAAGGTTTGTCTAACCTGCTCTACCATAAGGCTATTATCCATAGCAATGGCATATAAACGCTACGCTAGGAATTTTTGTAAGCAATTGAAACATATAATTGTGTTTTGTATTTCTAAATGGTATAATCAGTCGAATAAAGATAAAAGTAAAGCGATAAATTTATGCCTCAGTCTTCTCAATATACGAGAGATATATTGTTTGTGTCCAGCATTTCTAGTAGTCTGCTTGATGGACCATTTGGCGTATTTTTGCCGGATTCCCAAGCTTCTACTGTCTTTTTGCTGACACCTATATATTTAGCGAGCAGATTTTGTGTGAGATTGTTGCTGGTGCGGATTCGCTTTATTGCTGTACTGTCATATTTTTTTATAGGTTCAATATGCAGGGTTAAAGTAGTGCGTTTTAGGTTCTTGCCTCCAGTTTTATCTAAATCAGAAATTACTTCTTCAAAAGAAGCTGCCAACAGATCGTAAGTTTTACTCATAGTATATACCTCCAGTCATTGCATTGTTTGCAAATCATTGTCAGATAAGCCAAGTGAATTCCACTGCTCATCAAACTGCTTTGTGCTGATAAACTCTCGAATAATATCCATTAACAGTTTTCCTTTCTTATGGATTTAACAATATTATACCCTATTCAATAGGGTATGTAAATAGAAATATAGATATAGAATAGGTAGATGATTTTTATGCAGAGGGTATGGATAAAGCTGGCTATGTTTTTGGCGGTAGCCTTGGTTTTTCAGAGTATTCGCCTGATTATGCCCATGATTCCTGGGCCGGTGAATATGTTTTTGATAGGCAGTCTTTTGAATACAGTCATGGTGCTGAGTATTTGGTGTACCAATAGCCGGTGGGCTGGTATTATAGGTATACTGTTGCCCTTGGGGGCCTTTATGCAGGGCCAGCTGCCTGTGGTGTTGATGATTCCCGTGGTGGCCTTGGGCAATGCAGTTTACATTTTGTTGTCAGGAAGATGGCAACAGAGCAGGTTGTTGTATCTAAGCCCTTTTGTCAAAGCCTTAATATTATATGCAGGAACTTTGTCGGTTCTTCATATTATAGATTTGCCAGCACCTGTTAGTGGCATGATATTGCTGATGATGAGCTGGCCTCAGATTGTAACAGGTGCCATTGGTCTGTTCTTGGCCAACAAGGTATATAAATATTTGGATTCTGTAAGATTGTAAGGAAAGGTGGTAGACTGCTTACCTATGGGCAGTCGCAGCAGTTTATGTTTGAATATAAATCAGCCAGTCCGGAGCAAACCGCTTTGCTGGCAAAAAAATTAGCAGATATTATTCAGCCTGGCACCGTAATCTGCCTTAATGGTGATTTAGGTGCTGGCAAAACCCTGTTTGTGCAGAACTTGGCTAAAGCTCTAGGGGTGCAGGGAGATGTAACCAGCCCTACCTTTAACCTGATGAATATATATGAAGGAAGAATCAGCATTTTTCACTTTGATTTGTACAGACTGGAGCAGGAGTATGAATTGGAGGAAATCGGCTTTTATGATTATGTTGAGGAACCAGAGGGACTGGTATTGATTGAATGGGCTGAGAAATTTATGGATTGCTTGCCAGAAAATTACATATCCTTGGAAATTCAGAGAACGGAGCAGGAACAGCAGCGGATTCTTCGCTTTGAGCTGGTAGGTCAGGAATTAGAAAATGTATATAAGGAGATGGAAGCGCTTTGCCAATTTTAGCAATAGATACAGCTACTATGGTTTCCAGTGTAGCTGTAGCAGATGAAAAAAAGCTCCTTGGGGAGCTGACAGTACAGACTAGATTAACTCATTCGGAAACATTGCTGCCTCATATTCAACAGGTTCTAAAAATGGCTGGTGCAGCAAAGAATCAGCTGAAAGCAGTAGCAGTAAGCTTGGGGCCAGGCTCTTTTACAGGTTTGCGTATAGGCTTGGGGGCTGCCAAGGCTATTGCCTATGGCCTAAATATTCCTATTATTGGAGTGCCTACTACAGAAGCTTTGGCCTGGCATTATCCTGTGCCCGGTATAGTAACAATTCCTTTCATAGATGCTCAGAAGGGAAATGTATATAGTGGAATTTATGCTTGGCAGGAGAGCAAAATAGTTGAGCTGTCTCCAGTGCAGGTATATACCTTGGATGAAGCTCTGGAGCTGTGCCGTCAGCAGGATACAACTGTAATGGCTGTAGGAGATATGGTGCAGAAAAAGCTGGCCAATAGACAGGATTTACCTGCTAATCTTCAGATACCGCCTCAGCATATGGTTATGCCTAGAGCTGCCAATGTGGCTATGGCGGGGCTAAGCAGATTGGCTCAGGCTAAGGTGGATTCTGTGATGAATCTGGAGCCTATTTACATCCGTCGTTCCGAGGCAGAGGTTTTGTGGGAAAAGCGTCAGGCAGCCCTAAAGGAAGCAGCTGGAAACAGTAATGAGGCTGAGAAATAAAGATGGCAAATATTGAATTTTACCGCATGGTTCAGGAGGATGCTGATGGCGTAGCCAGAGTGGAGGCGGCTTGTATGCCTGTGCCCTGGTCCAGACAGTCCTTTTGGGAGGAGGCCTCCCACACTGATGCCTACTATCTTATAGCCAGAGATGTGGACAGAGATAATCTGATTGTAGCCTATGCAGGTTGCTGGGTACTGGCAAATGAGGGCCATATTACCAATGTGGCTGTAGATCCTGATTATCAGGGACAGGGACTGGGACGAAGGCTGATGAATGAGCTAACCAGTCGGGTAAAGGCTCTGGGGGTGGACTCCATGACCTTGGAGGTACGTCCTTCCAATACTGTGGCTATCAATCTCTATACCAGCCTGGGCTTTCGCAGTGTAGGCCAACGGCCCAAATATTATACAAATCCTGTAGAGGCCGCGGAGATTATGTGGAATACCAAGCTTTGAAGCGTAATATAGATAAATGGAGAAATTATGGACGAGAAAATTACTCTTGCAATAGAATCAAGCTGTGATGAAACCTCTGCCGCTATTCTGCGAGGAGGACGGCAGGTTTTATCCAATATTATATCAACTCAGATTCCTATACATCAAAAATTTGGTGGTGTTGTGCCAGAGATTGCCTCCCGCAAGCATATTGTTAATATTATGCCTGTCATTGATGAGGCTTTGGCCAAGGCTGGCGTGGAGCTTGCTGATATTGACCAGATAGCTGTTACTTATGGCCCTGGCTTGGTAGGTGCCCTGCTGGTAGGAGTATCTGCTGCCAAGGCTTTGGCCTTTACACTGGATGTGCCTTTGATTGGGGTAAATCATCTGGAGGGGCATATCTTTGCCAATTTTATCAGCCATCAGGATTTGAAACCGCCATTTATGGCTTTGGTGGTATCTGGTGGACATACCTCCTTGGTGCATGTAAAGGATTATAATTCCTTTAGCCTTATGGGACAGACCAGAGACGATGCAGCAGGGGAGGCCTTTGACAAGGTAGCTAGAGTTATGGGGCTGCCATATCCAGGAGGCCCTCAGATTGATAAATTAGCCCAGGAGGGAAATCCTCATGCTATTGATTTCCCTAAGGCCTTGCAGGAAAAGGGCAATTATGAATTTAGCTTTAGCGGGCTAAAATCTGCTGTACTGAATTATCTGAACAGCATGAAATGCAAAAAAATAGAAATAAATAAGGCAGATGTGGCGGCTTCTTTCCAGAATACTGTGATTGAGGTGCTGATTGCCAAGGCTCTTAGTGCTGTTAAGGAAGTAGGATGTAATACCCTGGTATTGGCTGGAGGTGTAGCAGCTAACAGCTCTTTGGAAAGCAGATTACGGGCTGCTACGGAGAAGGCTGGTATTAGATTCTGCTATCCAGATAAAATTCTTTGCACGGACAATGCTGCAATGATTGGTTGTCGAGGCTATTATCAATCCTTGGCTGGCAATTTTGCCGATTTGTATCTCAACGCAGTTCCAGGACTGGAATTGCAGGATTTGTAAAGGATAGGTAATTCATTATGGAGCAGGACGGAGAGGCACACAGCGTAAATATTACATCCCAGTGTCGCAAAATAACCAATCTTACAGCTATGCAGATTGAGCATTTGAAAAGAATCGAGATAAGTTTGCCCTTTGTGGCAGATTTGGCCCATGCCTATCTGTATCTTTATGTGCAAACCAAGGAACCGGGGAAGATGCTGGTATTGAAGCACTACAGGCCTCATACCTTTTTTTCGGAGGTAGAGCTGACAGGAGAAGGAGCTTTTGTTTCTACTCTGGAGGAGCCACTGATTGCAGCGGCCTTTGCCAAGGGAAAATTTATCCAAGGCCAGCGGGAATGGCGTTTTGGTATCAATCTGGAAATGTATGTACAGCCCATTAAATGTGGTAATGATGTTATTGGGGTGGTAAGTCTGGAAACAGGTCATAGCTATGCCAATTCCAGCAATTATCATCAGCTGATGGATGCGGCTTTGTATCTGTTGGATTATGCCAAAAAGCCTTTGGATAAGGATAAGTTCCACCCTATGAGTCCTGGCACTGGTATTATTATTGCTGACAGCAATAACAGGATTGTATTTGCCAATCTGTCTGCCAATAGAATTTATAGAGCCCTGGGCATTGCTAGTCTTGTGGGCTGTCGTATGCAGGATAGAGAGCTCAGTGCTATGCTCCACAAGGAAACCATTGATAGTAGCCGTCCTTATGAGCGGGAAATTCAGATTAGGGATTTCGTGCTGGTACAGCGAGATATTAAGCTGGAAGAAGCAGGTATGCTGAAAAGGCGGATTATGCTGCTTTCCGATGTGTCCGAGCTTAGAAAAAAGGAGCGGGAGATAAAGATAAAATCTGCTGTTATTCAGGAGATTCATCATCGTGTTAAAAACAATCTCCAAACCATAGCTAGCCTTTTGCGGCTGCAGGCTCGTCGTTCCAAGGTGCCAGAGGTAAAGTCTGCCTTGCAGGAAAGCACCAATCGGATTCTCAGTATGTCCGTGGTGCATGAATTTCTGTCTCAGCAGGATGCGGAAGAAATTCGGGTTATGGAGGTAACTAGGAATATTCTTAATACAGTGGCTCCCAATATGATTGCTGGGGATTTTCAACTGGAGCAAAGTTTTGATGGGCCGGAGGTGATTCTGCCTTCCAGAACAGCCAGCAATCTGGCGGTAATCATTAATGAGCTGATACTTAATTCCATTGAGCATGGCTTTGAGGGACGCCAGCAGGGGCTTATCGGCCTGCATACCGAAGAATCGGCTGATGGGTATGTGCTGGAGCTTTATGATAATGGATGTGGTCTGCCACCGGATTTTGATTTGGAGAAAACTCGCTCCCTAGGCTTGCAGATTATCCGCACTCTGGTCAGGGATGACATGGGAGGAGAGATAGAGTTGTATAATCAGCAGGGGACCCGTGCTCGAATTAGTATACCGAAGAATCCTGAGGGAGGAGAATACTGATGAAATCCTTGAAGATTGTTATTGCCGACAATGAATCCGTTATCCGCATGGATGTAAGAGAAATGCTGGAGGAAGCAGGTCATGAGGTGGTAGGAGAGGCTGTTAATGGCAAAAAAGCTGTGGAATTGGCTCGCCGCTACAAGCCAGATTTGTGCATTCTTGATGTAAAGATGCCTGAGATGGATGGCATTACTGCGGCCAAGATTATTACAGAGGAAAAAATAGCTCCTGTGCTGCTGTTGACAGCTTTTAGTCAGGCTGATATGGTTAAGCGAGCTACAGAGGCTGGTGTACTGGCTTATCTGGTAAAGCCGGTACAGGAAAGTAATCTTTTTCCTGCCATAGAGGTGGCTCTTTCCCGTTATCAGGAAATGCATGAGCTGGAGGATGAGCTGTTCAAGGTGAAGGATACCTTGGCTATGCGTAAAACCTTGGATAGAGCCAAGGGGATTCTGATGGATGCCCATGGATATACAGAGTCGGAGGCCTTTAAGAAGATTCAGCAATATAGTATGGCCAAGCGGAAAACCATCAAAGAGGTGGCAGAGGCTATTATTCGCGCTGCCACCAAATAAAAATTTTTTTTAAAAAATATTTGCTTTTAGGCGTACCTATGATGGGTGCGCCTTTTGTATTTTGCCAAATAATTTTTTATAAATCGCTTGTAAAAATTTATTTATTTTGCAATGAATAGGGAAAATGCCAAAAAATAAATTTGTTGTACAAATGTCTATATACAGGGGATTTGACAGAAATATTTAACAATTGTCAAAAAAGTAGTAGACAAGATTGCTGGATTGTAGTATTATAACAACCAATATATAGCACATATCAATATTTGATATGTAGTATATAACATATAGAAGAAATATAGGGGTTCTTAAATGTATGGAAGGTGTGGTAATGATGAGCAACGTAGATAAGGCAGCTTTGGAATTGCATAAGGAAAATCAGGGTAAGCTGGAAATTGTCAGCAAGGTGGATTTGGGTTCCTCCAAGGATTTGACTTTGGCCTATACTCCTGGTGTTGCTGCGCCATGCTTGGAAATAAAGGATGATTACAACAAGATTTATGATTATACAACCAAATCCAATATGGTAGCTGTAGTAACTAATGGTACTGCTGTATTGGGCTTGGGCAATATTGGTGCTGGCGCTGGTCTGCCAGTAATGGAAGGCAAAGCGGTTCTCTTCAAGAGTTTTGCCGGTGTGGATGCCGTGCCTCTTTGTTTGAATTCCCGCAATGTGGATGATATTTGCCAGACTGTAGAGATGCTGGAGCCAGGCTTTGGCGGCATCAATCTGGAGGATATTAAGGCTCCAGAGTGCTTTGATATTGAGAATCGTCTCAAGGAGACTATGAATATTCCTGTTTTCCATGATGATCAGCATGGTACTGCGGTGGTTGCTGTATCTGCTTTGATGAATGGTTTCAAGCTGATTGGCAAGCGTTTCCGGGATGCCAAGGTTGTGGTAAATGGTGCTGGTGCTGCTGGCATGGCGATTACTCGTCTGCTGCAGGCCGTAGGAACTAAGCATATTATTCTCTGTGATACCAAGGGGGCTATCTATGAGGGGCGTGCCGAGGGCATGAATCCTTATAAGGAGGCTATCGCTAGAATTACCAACAAGCGTAAGGAAGCTGGTTCTCTGGTGGATGTTATCAAGGGTGCCGATGTATTTATTGGTGTTTCCGTGGCTAGATGTGTAACTGAGGAAATGGTTAAGTCCATGAATAAGGATGCCATTATTATGGCTATGGCTAATCCAGAGCCTGAGATTATGCCTGAGCTGGCTAAGAAGGCTGGGGCTAGGATTGTTTGCACTGGCCGCTCTGATTTCCCTAATCAGGTAAATAATCTGTTGGCTTTCCCTGGTATTTTCCGTGGAGCCTTGGATGTAAGGGCTACTGATATTAATACTGAGATGAAGATTGCGGCTGCGACAGCTATTGCTTCCTTGATTCCTGAGGAGGAGCTGAGTGAGGATAATATTATTATCAGTCCATTTGATAAGCGGGTAGCTCCTAGAGTTGCGTCTGCGGTGGCACAGGCTGCTATTGATACTGGGGTGGCTACTAATGATAGTATGACTGCAGAACTGGTGGCAGAGCATACTATGGAAATGCTAGGAGCCTAAGAGAGTTTTTCATATAAATCTATAAAGTGAATTAAAGTCCTAATACCGATTGTGGGATTAGGGCTTTTTCATTTTGCTAAATTCTGATTTGCCGAGTTGCCTATCTCCCTAAATATTTGAAATGAAAGTCGTTATGTCAGTGGGTTCTGAAATACAGCCTGCGGTCATAACGACTTTTGCTCTGTCCGACTTAATGGCCCTAACTGAGG
>ERZ1026776.503-NODE-503-length-26991-cov-72.841699_pt1 | contig 26991 bp, 19 predicted proteins | sample MGYA00380125_ERZ1026776 | MGnify/ENA primary metagenome ERZ1026776 (study PRJEB33269, sample SAMEA4719761) | human gut metagenome | biome: human-associated habitat; feature: organic feature; material: feces | place: Cameroon | collected 2013-10 ...
AGCAATCCTGGCATCAACCAGGCTCAGATTAAGTTTACCAAGAACATGGTGGTTACTTTCCGTCTTTCTGGTTTGAAAGATAACATGAAGGAAGGTGCGGGCAGTCATGTGGCTGGTTTGGAGTATGCTGATGCTTCTTGGGATCCAAGTCGCTGGTCAGCCTTTGATAATTCCAAGTATGATGCCAACGTTACTGGCGATGGTCTCTATACGGTTTGGATGGAGACAGGTGGTGCCGAGGCAGAAGGTGCAGCGGTATTCTGTGTGGATATCAACAATCTGGCAGCTGATGCCATCGATGCATCCAAGATTACTGCAGAGATTGTGAGCATCAAGTTTGATGTGGATCCTGAATTCTTGATGGATTTCTCCAAGACAGAGTTCAACAACAAGGATGGCAACGGCACAGACGGTCGTATTGAAATCTTCAATGAGTATGGTAATACCAAGGCAAATGGAGTGGATGCTTCTGCCTTGTCATTCTCAGGTAATCTGATAGTCAACTTCACCATCACGGGTATCGACGGCAACCTGAAGGATTCTGCTTCCAAGAACTACAAGACAGAACTTTCTTATGCCACACCTAGCTGGTATCCTAGCTACTGGGGCGGTTCTGAATTCGGTCGCACTTATGTAAAGGGCGATGGCACCTACGAGGTTTCCGCTTCTTTGGCAGATAAGTGCTCGGGTGCAGTGGTTTGGGCCATCGAACTCTACGATTTGTGGAAAGACCTGGTTGATCCTACTCAGGTTAAGGTCAAGATTAATCATGTCTTGACTCCAGGTAAGTAATCATACGTATTATTTTGATATTCTATGAATATGAAGAAAATAACAATTTTATCGTTTCTGATCATGGCTTTTGCCATGGTCAGTTTCTCTGCCTGTTCTAAAGAGGATACCATCGGAGGCGGTGAAGGACTCTCTACGGATTTCGTGGTTTCCCGTTCTGATATGGCGTTTACGAAGAATGGCGGTGAGACAGATTTATATGTCAAGGCGGCTCAGGTACCAACGGTTTCTACCGAAGCGGCTTGGTTGGCTGTAACTCCAGTGGCAGGCTCTTCTAGTATTACCCATCATTTCCTCATCAAGGCAGAGGCAAATACAGCCAATGATGACCGTTCGGCAACTATCACCGTAGCGGCTGGTTCTGATACCAAGACTATCACCGTGAGCCAGAACTCTACCGAGGGACTGCTCATAACATCTGGTAAGACCATGAATGTGGGGGCTGCAGGTGGTCAGGTTACTGTTACCCTGAAGGCAAATGCAAGTTATTCTCAGGTCATCAGCAATGAATGGGTGAGTGAGATTACTTCTCGTGCCAACATGGTGGAATACACCCGCAACTATTCGGTGGCTGCCAACATCAGCAATGCCCGTTCGGCAACCATCAGCTATACCATGGTGGTAAACGACAGTACTTCCATCACCGAAGCTGTTACCATCAACCAGGAGCAGGGTACTACTACTGGTGATATGAGTAAGACGGCTATGGATATTGCAGCCTTGATGTATCCTGGCTGGAACCTGGGTAATACGATGGAGGCAGGAAATGCTGCCAATAACTGGAAGAATACCGGTATCGGTTCTGAAACTTCATGGCAGTCGGCAAAGACTACCCAGCAGTTCATCGACCTGGTGAAAGCTTCTGGTTTCAAGAGCGTCCGTATTCCTTGTTCTTGGGTGATGGGTCACATCACAGATGCTGAGGCTTGCACCATCGATGCCGATTGGCTGGCCCGTGTTCACGAGGTGGTAGATTACTGCATCAAGAACGATCTCTATGTCATCATCAACCAGCATTGGGATGGTGGATGGATTGAGCATGATGGCTTTACTGCTGCTACTGATGTGGATGCTACCAAGGCAAAACTCACCAAGATCTGGACTCAGATAGCCAATAGTTTCAAGGATTATGACGAGCGTCTTATCTTTGCCGGTATGAATGAGCCTGGTGTGGGTGGCGGTGATGCCAATGCATTGCTGGGCACTGCGGATTTGGACAATAGGATTGCAGAGTATGAGCAGATTTTCATTGAGGCAGTGCGTGCCACAGGTGGCAACAATGCCAAGCGAGTTCTGGTGGTTCAGGGTCCTAATACCAATATCGACAATACCGTAGCTCATAATTATATGGATAAAATCCATGATTCTGCAACAGACCGATTGATGGTAGAGGTTCACTTCTACGATCCATATCAGTTTACTGACTTGGGCGAAGACAAGGATTGGGGCAAGTACTATCTTTATTGGGGTAAGAACAATACCAATGGTGCTGAGGCTGGTCGTACAGCTGATGCAAAATACAACGAGGATTATGTAGAAGCTCAGATGAAGAAGATGAAGACCAATTTCTTCGACAAGGGCTATCCTGTATTGATTGGTGAGTTTGGTGCCAACCAGCGTATGGCTATCGGTAAGGATGCTGTTCATGATGCATCCGTGAAGGATTACTACAAGGCTGTAGTAACCAGCGCCATCAACAATGGTTGTGTGCCTGTGGCTTGGGATACCAATGGTAATTTCCCTAGCATGACTATCTTCAATCGTGCCAGTGCTACAGTTAGCAACGCCAACATGTTGGAGAGCATCCAGGAAGCTGTGAAGACAGCTGTTTGGCCTGCGAAATAATTTTTTAATAAAGCCTCACTTGAGGTTGGAATGAGCCTCATTTGGAGTTGGAGTGAGCCTTACGTAACGTTCGTTTGGGGCTCAAACCAACTTCAAGTGAGGCTTACTTGTTTTTCTTTTGCTTTTGTTTTTCTTGCCAATTCGGCTGTTTCTGTTTTTATTTATCTTGTTGTTTTTTCCTTTCACATTTATCTTATTGATTTGTAGATGAATAGGTTAGGTGTGAAAGGAAAATGTATCAAAGAAATAAAAAAAATAAAGGTAAGCAGATTTGTATCAGTATTCAGCAAAATAATACCATATTTTCTCGATATTTCGTTGTACCTTTGCAGTCGTGAATATACAATATAATTATTAACAATAAACATAAACCTAGTTTAAATTAGTAAAGCTTATGAAAAAGATTTTTACTCTTATGGTAGCAGCTGTTGCTGCAGTTAGTGCTTTCGCACAAAGTAGAACAACATTATGGGAAGGTGAGCAGGTAATGGATGCAACTTGGCCTAATGTGGGTGTAGAACTCAGCAACTTGGCAACAGCTAAAGCTGGCGATAACATCGTTGTTACTACCTCTAAGGTGGATGCTTCCATTAATGCAGCTTGGGAGTGGGGCTCTCAGGTGTTCTTGAAAGTCAATAGCGGTGCCAATGGTGCTTGGGAAGATATGGCAGGTACTTCTGCTGTAGGATTCAAGGAACCAGGTGAGGCGAAGTTTGAGATTACCGATAAGATTCTGGAGCAGTTTAAGACGGCATCCAGCTTCTACGTTCAAGGCATGTGCGTTGTTGTTTCTAAGGTTGAGTTGGAGAGTGCTGTTCCTACAACTTCTACTCAGCTTTGGAGTGGTGAATGCGTATTTGGCAATTGGGCTGATGGTTTCAGCGTTCCTGCAGAGCAGTTTGCCAAGGCTTCTGCTGGTGATGTCTTGGAGTTTGTTTATACCACTGATACTGAGACTACAGAGAAGTGGTGGCAGTTTAAGACTATCTTTGCTGGTACTGAAGATGCCTTGACTTCTAATAAGGCAGACTTGAATGAGTACGATTGTGCTACTGTAGCAAGTGGCAGTACTTCATATAAGATTGTCTTGAATGCAGAGGATATTGCTAGATTGAAGGAAACAGGTTTGTCCGTCAATGGACATTTCAATATTGTTACAGCTGTTAATCTGATTCAGGCTGTCAAGGAGCCTTCTACCGGCATTAGCAATGCTTTCGTGCTTACTCCTGCAAAGGATTCTAAGACATTCAATCTTGCAGGTCAGCAGGTAGATGCATCTTATAAGGGTGTTGTAATCAAGAATGGCAAGAAGTTTGTTCAGTAATCATGGGTTTATAACTCCGTTGGTTTAGTTTAATAAGTATTTAACAAGAAAAGGGCTAGGTTGCTGGTTGCAATCTAGCCCTTTCGCTTTTAGTGCTCTAAATAGAGTCCGTTCAACTTTTCCAGGAAAACACTCACATCATCATTCACCAGCTTCATAAAACCATGAATCTTACTGTTGGCTACTCCCGGATAAGGAGTATAATAATGTTCATTGATTGGCTCTCCCTGGTTTCTGCCAAACATTAGGTAGGCGATGTGATGCTGCTTCAGTTCTGGAAGAAGGACTTCTGAGAAGATGCTGGAATCACCAATCGATTCGATGCCTGTTGTCATGCCGAAAGCATTGTTATGCTCTTGTGCAAAAGGCAATGCCTGGGTGATGATTTCCTTCATGCTCTGCTGATAGAGGGGAAGACGGATGGCATTCCTGGTTTGCAGATAGGTGACGTTGATGACATCTATCTGATGGTCTGGATATCGTTCCATCAGCTTCTTTCCAGGCTGATAGGTTTCGGAATAGCCATAAACCACATTGGTTACATCATTATCCTCCAACAGATCCTGTATTTTTTTATAAAGATCGATGTATTCGTCTTTGCTCAACTGGCAATACCAGGCTTTTCCGTCTATAGGAAGAAGATTGAGTACCACGGGTGCCTTGATACCATAACCGTCTTGCAGGGTGTCGAGGTACTTGGCCACTTGCTTGGTGTATTCCTCCAGCAGATCTGCGTTGCCGTTGTAATGAGGCATCGTCCAATTCATGATGAGTAATCCTCCCTTGCGGAAGTGTTTGAGTACATCTTCCCGGATGGCCTTGAAAGGAACTCCATCTGCATTCTGCTGCTTTCCACTTTCGATGCCGGCAAGTTCATAGCCATTGGCTGCCGGACGGTAACCGCAGAGTGCCTTCATGTCGCAGCGGTCGCTATCGCATTCCCATCTGTTCCAGCCCATTCCGCTCAGGGTACCATACATCTGTCCGATGAGGGTGCCCTTGTTGGCGAAAGCCTTGAGGTTGGTCTTCAGATTCTCCGTGCGGGTTGTAAGACCGCTCATGGCTATCTCATCATACGATTTCTTTTTCTTGTCGCCGCAGGATGAGAAAGCCACGAGTGCTGCAAAAATCAATATAAAATATCTGATTCTCATATCTTTTATTCGTTATATGCCTTCTTCATGGCTTCTACCACGGTAGGCAAGGTCCACTGTGGTACACTTCTGTCTGTACCGTCGAAGATGCTCATCCAGTAGAAGGTGGCAACACCGTATGCCTTTGCCTGCTTCACAATGTCGGCAGCCTGGTCGGCAGCAGCCTGAATTTCGCTGGCAGAACTGTTCTTGCTGACGCTCTTGCTTCCGTGTGTACCGTATTCGCCGATGATGCAAGGGATGCCCTTGCTGATAAATTTATTGTTCAGGCGGGTGAACATATCTGCGATTTCCTTGCTGCAGGAAGCATCCCACTTGCCTTTGGCAAACCAGTCCCAAGGTGAGTAGGTGTGTACTTCTACTGCGATATGGCCATCCACCTTGTCGGTAGGGATGGCGAGGTTGTTCAATACGTCGTCACCATTAGCTGCAGCATAGGTATTGATGATGAGGTTGCGGGTTTCGTTGTTGCCACCGGTAGCACGTACTGCATTCACGAAACTCTGGGCATATCCGTTCAAACCCTTATAGCTGCTTGCGCTCTTTGGAGCATTCCAGGTGTTGTCAGCATCGAGCATTTCGTTGTATCCTTCGAACACCAGATGCTGGTCGTAGTTCTTGAAACGGGTGGCAATTTGAGTCCAGAGATTCTCGAATTTCTCCTTATTCTCCTGATAGTTGGCTTCATCAGCCTTGATCCAGTGCTTCACATTCTCATCGTCGGCACCTGTATCATGGTGAACATTCAGGATGCAGTACATTCCGTTATCAATCACGTAATCAACGATTTCCTGTATTCTGTTCATCCAGGCTTCATCCACGGTTCCGTCTTCCTTCATGTGCTGGAACCAGGTGACTGGGATGCGGACAGAATTAAAACCGTTCTTCTTCAGAAAATCTACCATCGGTTTGGTGGTAGGAACCTCTCCCCATGCCTTCTCGAAATCAGTAACCGAGTTGCTGCCCATGTTCATCCACATGGCAACCACATCTGTGCAGTTGCCGAAATTGGTACCGATGCCCATGTTCTTCACTGCATCCACAGCACTTTCCTCTACATAGTTTGCGTTCAGGTTTACCTGGTCGCGGGTAATCACGTACTTGCTGTTCATCGCAGCCTTCCACCAGTCGTTGGATGGCATGTTGCTTCCATACCAAGGCATGAAGAAGCTCCATTTTGCACCGGCATTCCAAGCCTCATCGATGCCGGCTGTAGCTGTGTTGCTGTTGGCATCAGTTCCGCATTCTGCCAGGGCTACGAGCTTGCCAGGATAGCGTGCCTGAATCTCCTTGAACTCCTGTGCCTGCTTGGCAGCATCATAACCGTAGAGGTCGCGACCGATGATATCTACATACTTGTCGCCGGGATACCAGTCGGCATCATTGTCATAGGTATTAGCATCGCCATTGTAATTCTGTGTGGTCCAAGCCCAAATCAGGTTGTGTATTCCCTTGCTCTGGAAGTAATCAAACATGGTCTGCCAAAGCTTCTTGTAGGTCTCGGCACCATCATATCCCCACCAGAACCAGGACTTGCCCCAGCTGTCACCTGATTTCAGACAGGCATTGCCGGCTGCCTCGTGGAAAGGACGCCAAACGGCAACAACGCCTGCATCCTGCAACTTCTGCAAGACTTCCACCACCTTATCCATTTCCTGATAGAACCACTTGTTCTCCCAAGTGCCGGCTGTCAATACGTTGGCTGCCTTGAAGGTGGTTTCAGATGGGGTGCAGGTCACACCGCTTCCATCTGTTCCCGGAACGGTGCTCTCGGTCTTAGGCACGTTGAAGTGCCACATCAGCGATACCAGTCCGCCTTGGTCTGCCCAGTTGGTAACAGGCGTGATGTCGTTGTAGTTGATCCATCCGTTGGAACCCTGCTTAGGTACATAGATATGGATGAAATCATAGCAGTTCATGGCAGGATATTTGCCTGTTGCTTTATAAATCTTATCTGCTTCCTGGGTGTTCCAGTTAACGTTGGCGATGACCGAAGAGATGGTCTTGCTTCCATAATTCAGCTGCAGATATTTGTAGAGACGCTTGGTCTTCTCTGTTGCGGCTGGGTCAGCGAGATTCACATTGCCCACTTCGCTTTCGTGATAGATAGAGAAAACGACATTGTTAATCTTGTTGATGTCGTATGTTTCCCATGCTCCGAAGTCCTCCAGACCTTTCAGATAAATTTCCAGTTGATTGTTGGCATTGTGCTTCATGCTGCTGACGGTATTGCTTTCGCCAGTCAGATTCCATTCAGCTTGCTTTCCTTCCGAATTGTTGATGGTAATCTTGTCACCATCAGTTTGTGCCAAGGCAGTGAATGAAATCATTACTGCCAGAAGTGAGAGTAATATCTTTTTCATTGTCTTGCTACTTTGATGGATTTGTTGTTGATTTTGATGATGTATACGCCGTGGGTCAGCTCATCCAGCGGGATGATGGTCTTGTCTCCGGCGAGGATAGGGGAGAGGCTTACTGCCTTTCCGTCGAGGGCGAAGGCACTCACCTGGTTGTGGGTTCCGTCCACGATGATGCGGTCTCCTTCGAAGGCAAACCTGCTGTTGGCTTCAATTTGCTGGATGCCCGTAGTGGTACCATAGGTGAAGGTGGAAACCTTCCACAGTTCGTAACTGGCAGTAGTGGCTGTAGATGTTACGGTCATCTTGTCATTTCCGAAGGTCACTTCCGGTAGAGTGCTCAGTGCAAACTCTATCTTGCTTCCATCGTTGAATGATACGAACAGCGACTTGCCGTCGGCAGCTTTGGCTGAGATGCAGCTCAGAGCCACCAGTAAGGATAATGCTATTTTCTTCATATCGGGTTGATGTTTTGGTTAAAATTAAAAATGTGGCGCAGTTGTTGTAACTACGCCACAAATTTACGAATTATATTTCACATAAATGCGTTTTTTATGTTAAATATTCTAGCTTATGGAAGGATAGCAATCTTGGTTACATTCTTCAGGTCGCCCTGGAGGATGAAGGCTGTATCACTCCAACCGTCAGAGATGCTGTTTACGGCTTCCATCATGGCTGCATCGAATACCTTCACAATGCAATCCTTATTACCATCCCAGTCTGCTGGAGAATCAATGGTACCCCAGTTGGCATTATTAATCTGTACCTGTCCAGTAGCACTTGTCTCCTTGTAGAAGAGCATCTTGGAACCTATCTTGACACCCAACTTGATAAGGTCAGCCTTCATGATACGGAAACGACCGGTGTCATCCCATGTGAAGCTGTATGGATACTTGATGGCGCTGTTGTCCATATTGGTAGTGAGTGTTGCAATATCCTTTTCTGCAGGAACCACCTTGAACTCAGGACCTTCAAACTTGTTGCCGTCTGGGTCTTCCATTACGATCTTGTAAGTGCCAACTTCTGCATTGGCAGGAACCTGGCATACAATCTCTGTATTGGTACGAGATGTATAGCGGTTTACCTTGTAAGAACCGATATAGAGGTTCTGGATGTTCTGGAAGTTCTTACCTGTGATGGTGATGGTTGAACCTGCGATAGCTTCACCTGGAGTGACAGAAGCAATAGCTGGATCGGTAGCTGCCTTGATGCTCAATGCATCCTTCACTTCTATGGTTGTACCATTCTTCAGGTTGAGTTTGAAGCCTGTACCGGCGCAAGCTGCAGGAACTGTTACTGCGATGGCATTGGCTTTCTGTGCTGCAAATTTCTCTACGGTCTGCTCTACATCGCCAGGGAAGGTGATGCTCTTCACGAGGTCGAGGTCTGTACCCTTGATGATGGTCTGGTCGCCAGCTGTGATGGCTGCTGGTGTGCAAGAAGCTACGGTTGGCTTCACCAATGTATAGGCTACTGTTACTGTCTTGCCGTTGGCGAGACTCAGGATGATGCCATTGGCGTCCTTGGTGCTTTCCTGTGCATCCTCTGGAACTGTGGCTGTTACCTTGGTTGTCTCAACCTTGTTGAGCTGAGATGCTGCTGCGTTAGGGAATGCGATGCCTGTAATCAGATCCATATCCTTACCGGTGATGGTGATTTCTGCACCATTCTTCACAGGGTTAGGAGTGGCAACGAGCTGGGTTGGAACCACGGTAATGATGTTGCCCACTGGAACTTCGATGCCGCTCTTGGTAACAACATAGAAGGTACCATCGGTAGCCTTGGCTGGAACTGCAACGGTAATCTCTGCTGCGCTCTGTGACTCGAAGTCGGTTGCATCTACTGTTGCACCTTCAAACTTCACGCTGACAATCTGGTCGAATGAAGCACCCTTGATGCTCAAAACCTCACCAGCCTTGATGTTGCGGTCCTTGATAGGAGTAGCCTCAGGTGTATTGATGGTCAACTCTTCCTTGGTTTCCAGAGAAGTACCGTCCTTGATGGTATCTGTCAATGTGATGACACCTGTACGAGCCTCTGCCGGAATCTTTACCTGGATGGTGTAGCGGTCGTGACCAACGAACTCAGCCTCCTTGATGGTATCGCTACCGGCGAAGATAACGCCGTGCATCAGGTTGAGGTAATCACCCTTGATAGTTACTACATCACCTACATTACCTACCATAGAACCTTCGCTACCAACGAAGAACTTTGTGATTTCTATGTCCTCACGATAGGTGATAGGAGATACGGATGTAATCTCGCCACCCTTCTTGGTTTTCAGGACAATCTGACCCGGTTCGCATTTCTCGGCAGGAACCTGGATGGAAATCTTGCTGTTGTAGCCGCTCTGGAGAATCTCGTATGCGGTGATAGGGTCTGCACCTGGAAGGTTGACAGACTCAATCTGGTCCAGATTGGTACCATAGAGATATAAGGTACCGCCACGGAGCACTGGGCATGGACCGAATGACTGGAGGGAGATGTCGTTGCCGTACTGGTCGGTAGAGAGATCATCTCCGTCGCTGCACGCTGTCAGCGATAGCCCTACGAGGGCTACCACCAACATGGCGAATATTTTGCTTATCTTTTTCATATCAATTCAGATTATAAGTTTATTTGTTTGGAACCACACGGATGTTGTCAATCTTGATGATTGGGTTACAGTCTACACCGGTAGGCAATACGCTGGCATCATTGTATGCACCCTTGACAACAAAGATATTGAAGGCACTGAAGTCGTTCACACCTGAATAGCTCAATCCCTTGTTGCCATCGTAGTCATAGATGAAGTCTGCCAATGGGATGGTAACGGTTATCCACTTGTCCTCGGTGTTATATGTCTTGTCGTCTGTATTCTGCCAAGGCATGTAGAGGGCACGTGCCAGCTTACCCTGGTTGTGGAAGAAGGTGTTGTTAGCTCCACCCAATACGTTGCCGTAGATATCCTGTACACCTGCGTTGCCAAGGGAAACCTGGCTGACGCTACCGAAGTAAATCTGCATAGGAGCAGCTGACCAGCTGTTGTCCTTAGGGATGCACATCTCGAACTTCAGACTCATGTTCTTCCAGTCGCTGAAGTCTGCGAGATCCTGCATACGTGGACGGCTAGAGTAGGTCTCTGGGTCCTGCCAGCTTCCTGGCCAGTACTCGAATGAGAAGTTACCGTCGTTCCAGCCACCGTCTGCACCCATGGCTGTCTCACCGAGAACCATGTAGTTGCCTGAGAGTGATGTGCCATCAGAAGTGATGGTACGATTGTGCCAACCATTGTTGCCCAATACATCTCCACCTTCCTTCCAAGGAGTATCGAAATCGAAGAGCATACCGCGGTTATCCATATAGCGGAAGCCAGCCTTGGTAGTACCATTGATGGTAGTGATGGTGATAGGCTCGTGCTTAGGCATATCCTCTGGCATGTTGAAGCGGATGCTGTTCTGAGTGATCTTCAGGTCCTCATAAGGTATGGTGTAGTTATCACCTACCTGGATAGTCAGATGACTGTTGTCGTAATCCAGGAAGTAGTCACCCTTGATGGTTACTTCCTCGCCTGGAGCAGCCCACTCGTTGCTCATGCTGTTGATGGTTGGAGCTGGCACGATGGTCTTGAAATCGTATGCCACGGTGTCCTGCTTGCTGGTGATGAAGTAGATCTTATCACTTACCTCGTTAGGGATATCCTTTGGCACGGTTACGATGATGGTGTTGTCCGTCATGAAACTGGTGTTCAGGACTGCTGTCTGGTCGTTGAAGTTGATCTTGGTCACACTTCTCAGGTTTCTACCCACAATACAGATGGTATTGTTGAGAGATGCACCAGTAAGCAGTGAGTCCTTGCTGGCAGCATCCACAGGGCGAACATAATCGATGGTAGGAGTTCCGCCTGCAACTTCATACTTGTCTGGCTCGTCCTCGCAAGAAGTGAATCCTGCGCTGGCTGCAACAAGTGCCATGGCGAATAAAGCCCCATTTATATTCTTGATATTCATAATGAAATTCTCTTAATTGATTAATAACTATATGTATTACGTACATCCACATGGATTGGAGTAGCGTTGCTACCCAGGTTAGGGTTCAGGGCTACGTCCTCTGTAGGGTATGGCAATGTAAAGCTGCTGGCTGTTACATTAGGTGCAGGGGTATTCTCATCATACTGCATTTCTGAGTTGTCCCATGTGCCATTGTCGTAGTATGCCTTGTAAACTGCATCGCAGTTCCACATCGCATTACGGTGCTGTGCCTTCAATTCCTTGATGCAGCTGTCTACATCGTAGTATGCACGGCGTACGTAGTCGTACCAGCGGTCACCCTCACCGGCAAACTCCAGGCGGCGCTCCTTCCAGATATCATCGAATGTGAGAGTGGTCTTTCTTACGAATCCCTGCCACTCGTATGCACGTCCGCGTACCTCGTTGAAGCAATCCAGGGCAAGCTGGTCGGTAGGATTACCCATCAGTACCTGTGCCTCTGCATAAATCAGATAGATGTCTGACAGACGGAGGAGTGGAGTAGGGAGGGCGTTTGACATACGGGATGGAGAGATGCCCAATTCTTCCTTGTGGTCATAGTTGTCACCATAGAGGTTCTTCACGTTGTTACCACCGCAAGGACCCTGGCACTGACCTGTTGCTGCTGCGTTATAATCCTTGTTATACCAGAAATCCAAATAAGAGAATCCCTTCTTCAGACCATCCTTCTGTGCACTGGCAGGAAGGTCGTGGTCTCTCCAGAAGTAAGAATAAACATCGCCTGGCATCATGATGGTAGCCTTGCGACGGTGATCTGGATCTACACGACTTGCTGGATCATCCTTAGGAGATACACCGAAGGCTTCCATCAAATCAACTGATGGACCGCCCCAACCGCCCCAGCAGTCACCATTCTCATCGAAACCTTCTGGAGCCAAGTCGCTCTGGAGGGTGTTCTGAGAAGTCCACTGAGTACCTACAGTCCAGCGCCATGCAATCAGGATCTCGTCGCAGAACTGGTTAGAGCCACGGAAGATATCCTCGTAGTGCTCCATCAATCCTCTGCCTGAGTTCTCGATGACATCCTTTGCATATTCGGCAGCCTTCTTCAAATCGTCCTGATTCAAGGAGCCTAAAACGCCAGCCTTGGTCAGGTAAACCTTACTGAGCAGACCTTCTGCGCAATAGTAGTCGATGCGGCCTGAAGTGTTCTTTTCCTTAGGAAGAAGTTCCATTGCCTTTTCCAGGGTCATGATGATATACTCATATACATCAGCCTTCTCCACCTTGCTCAACTGGTTGTAGTCACCCTTGCCAAGCGTCTCTGAGTTGCTGTGAATGATAGGCACATCACCGAAGGTACGTACCAGATAGAAGTATGCCATTGCCTTCCAGGCAAGGCACTCGCCCATGCACTGGTTCTTCACCTTCTCAGAGGTGTTGATTGCGTTCTGCAATGACTCGTAAACGGTACTGCAGTGACCAATCTCTGCCCAGAGAGAGTAAGACATGTTTACCAGGTCCTCATCGGTACCATTGGTACTGAAGCTCATGTAAGGGCTTGAACCCCAATACATATTACCCGACATAATCTCACCTATCTTGATGAAACCACGCTGAAAGTCATACCAAGGTGAGTTGTAGAGATAGTTTACGCCAGAGATGCAGGAAGCATCACCGTTGTAATAGTTCTCTGTGTTGTAATTGTCCTCTACTGGCTTGTCAAGGAAGTCTCCGCAAGAGGTCATTCCCATACCGAGGAGCATTACAAATGCTGTATATTTAATGTTCTTAAATTTCATAACTGTTCGTTTTGGATATTAGAATGATAAGTTCAAACCAAATGTAACGGTGGTTGGAGAAGGGTAGCGACCGAAGTCCAGACCATATACATTCGCACTCTGTGTAGAGAGACCTACCTCTGGGTCGTAACCGCTGTAACCTGTGATGGTGAAGAGGTTAGATGCTGTGAGAGTCAGTCGGAGATTGGTCAGACCAATCTTCTGGATGAGCTTCTGGTCGAATGTGTATCCCAGAGCCATGCTCTTCAAGCGTACGTATGAACCATCCTCGATATAACGGTCGCTGAATGCGTCGTTATCGTTAGGGTCGCTGATGGAAGCACGTGGATACATCGAGTTTGGATTGTCAACGGTCAAATTCGAGATGTTGTCATACCAGTTACCTGTCTGGTTACCATCCTTGGCTACGAAGTGAACTCGCTTGTTGACATCCTTCAACTGGTTGGTCCATGGAGTGTTCATGTGAGTCATCTTCATGTTCAGATAGTTGGCTACCTTGGCGCCTACAGAACCGTTGATGAAGATATTCAGGTCGAAGTTCTTGTAGCGGAAGGTGTTGTTCCATCCGAAGGTCCACTTAGGGAGTGGAGAACCGATGTTGGTCTTATCCTTCTCGTCGATGATACCATCGCCGTTGATATCCTTGTACTTCAAGTCACCTACGTAGGTGGTGTTGCTGCGGTCGAACAGAGATGGGTCGTCAATCCATGCATAGTGCTTGGTGCCATCTGCATCTGTTGTTATAGAGATAGGGTTGTTCGGCCCTAGGGTCTGTACTGGAGAATTGATGATGTCGTTGTAATCCTTATATACTCCCTCTACTACGTAACCGTAGAAGTTGAAGAGTGATTCGCCTGGTGCTGAACGGGATACAACGTCGCTCCACTGACCCTTACCGAGCAATGCGGTACTGCTGGAAAGACTCTTCAACTTGTTCTTGTTGATAGAGATGGTAACGTCTGAACTCCAGTCGAAGTCCTTGCTTACGATAGGGTGGGTGTTGAGGGCAATCTCAAGACCGGTGTTCTCGATGTCGCCATAGTTTCCGTATGGTGCAGCGAGGGCTGAAGATACATTACCGCTGGTACCCATGATAGAAGGCAGGTTGAGCTGCATCAGCATGTCCTTACTCATCTTCTTATACCAGTCAACGGTCAGGTTCACACGGTTGTTTAAGAAGCCGAGGTCGAGACCTACGTTCCACTGCTCCTGAGTCTCCCACTTGATATCGAGGTTCTTCAGATTGGCAGGACGGAAACTGGTTCCGAGGGCTGTATCCATGGTGCTCATGGCAGAACCCCACTTGTAGCCACCGATGTTAGAGTTACCTGTCTGACCCCAACCGAGACGCAACTTACCGTTGCTCAGCCACTTGATGCCCTTCATGAACTGCTCGTTGGTGAAACGCCAACCCAAAGCCAGTGAGTGGAAACCTGCCCAACGGTTGTTTGGACCGAAGTTTGAACTACCATCATAACGATAGGTATAGGTAGCAAGATAACGGTCGTCGTAGTTGTAAGTCTCACGGGTGAAGAAGGAAGCCATTGATGAACTTCCCCATCCTGCGTTAGGCTTAGGATCGCCCTGGCCCAATGCTGGGTTGTGAACTGCATCGTTAGGGAGCCGGGTGTTAAGGTATGACAGATAGTCATATTTTGATTCCCAGCACTCCTGTCCGAGCATGGCTGTGAAACTATGTTTGCCGATATTGTTAGAATATTGCAGATAGTTGTTCAACGACCAGAAGGTATTGCTGTTCTTCTGCTGGCGGCTCTGGTTGCTCAGGCGCTGCCAGGTACCGAGGTCAATCTTCGGACTGTAGGTATCTGCCTTGGATGCACCGATGTCGAAACCCAACTGGCTGTGCCAGGTCAAGCCCTTCATTAGGGTGATATCTGCGAAAACACTACCGTTCAAGCTCTGACGATCGAGCAGAATATCCTCTTCCATCGCCATAGCGATAGGGTTAGGGCTGGTGAATCCTGCCTTAGATACGCTGGAATAACCACCGTCGATGTTGTAAATCTGAACATCAGGAGGAGTAGTCAGAGAGTAGTTGATCAAACCTTCTGAACCATCAGCCAGTTTCAAGCTCTCTGATGTCTTGGAATAGGTAGCATTCAAACCGAGTTTGAACCACTTCTTCAACTGTGCAGAGAGGTTCACACGCATAGAATAGCGCTGGAATTCAGAACCGATGATGGTACCGTCCTGGTCTGTCCAGTTGCCTGAGATATAGTAGTTTACCTTATCAGTACCACCTTCTGCTGCAATCTGGTGTGACTGCTGCCAGGCTGTCTGGAAGATAGCATCCTGCCAGTTGGTACCGATACCGAGGATAGATGGGTCGCTATATACTGGGTCTGGCTTGGAGATTTCGCCCTGGTTGGCGAGGTCGTTGTAATATTCTGCAAACTCGCGCAAGTTCATGATATCCAGGCGCTTGTTCTGACGGCTTGCAGCAACGCTACCGGTATAGGTAAACTTAGCTTCACCAGCCTTACCCTTCTTGGTGGTAATCAAAACGACACCATTGGCACCCTGGGCACCATAGATAGCGGTAGCAGAAGCATCCTTCAACACCTCCATGCTCACGATATCGCTAGGGTTGATCAAAGAGAGAGGAGATACGGCTGAGTGAGAACCGTTACCGAGCTTATCACCCAAACCGAGTGATGAACCGCTGTTGCTCTGAGAGTTGAAGATAACACCATCTACAACGTACAATGGCTCAGAGTTGGCGTTGATAGTAGCGATACCACGAACGCTAACGGCTACGGCAGAACCTGGCTGACCGGAAGTCTGGACAGCGTTCACACCGGAAATCTTTCCCTGGAAAGCCTGGTCAACGTTGGTGATAGGAGTCTGCTTCAATGTCTTTTCGTCCATAGAAGCGGAAGCACCAGCGAGGTCGCTCTTCTTCATGGTACCATAACCTACAACCACTACTTCCTGAAGACTGTTGTTATCTTCAGTCAATGTAATGTCGTATTTGCTCTGGCCGCCCACCTTGAATGATTTGGTGATGTATCCTACGTAAGATACCTCTACGGTCTGTCCGGCAGCTACGTTGAGGGTGTAGTTACCGTCCATGTCTGTTACTGCGGCATTTTTAGTACCTTTCACTTTCACTGTAGCGCCAATGATAGGTCCCATTGGGTCAGAAACGTTACCAGTGATCTTTTTAGTTTGTTGTACAGCTTGACTCGTTGTGATTCTGGCTGCAAAAGTTTGCTGAGGAGAGATGCCGAGAAGACTCAGGGCTGCCACACCAGCAAGCAACTTTTCTCTACTTTTGATGTTCATAAATTCCTTGTTTTGTTAGTTTTGTTGGTTTTAGGAGGTGGTTAAGCCTTTTTTCCTATTTCCGCTGCAAAATTACTGTTTTTTTATGAAAAACAATATACTTATTTTGCTAATTGTTGATACTTTTCTGCTTTATAGCAAATTTCCTGCAAAAAATGAGCTTTTTGACGAATCTTGACCAGGATGCTTTTCTTTTGTTCTTTTCTCGAGAAGGCTGCTTGGAATCAATAGGGTTTGTTGGGATATATATTATATATAAGGTTCGCGTACCTTATATAATTTTGTATCATTTGAATCATAAAAAAAGCACTTTTTTTCATCTTTGCAGAAAAGTATGTTTATTGAGCAAAAAAATACATGAGAAGTTCGGGATTTTATAGTATCTTTGCAACCGTAAACAGAGAATAAGCAATTAGCAATAAATTAATAACAATTGAACAATGAAACAGCATGTTTTTAGGTTTATAATGATAGTTGTTGTGATGGGTGTACTCGGGTCGTTAGACCTGAGCGCCCAAATCAAAGGCAACAACATTGTAGTAACGGTGACTCCTGACCATCAGGACTGGAACTACAGGGTAGGCGAGAAGGCCAACTTCACGGTGAATGTCCGCAAGAGTGGAACTTTATTAGATAACGTGAAGATTGATTATGAGGCTGGTCCGGTGATGTTCCCCGACGTGAAGAAAAGTACCATCCTCAAGGATGGAACGATGAAATGGAGTGGGGCATTGAAGCAGCCAGGCTTCTATCGTTTCAAAGTCATCGCTCATGTGGATGGAAGAAAATACGAAGGACTCTGCACCGCAGGTTTTTCACCAGAGAAGATTCTTCCTTTCGCACAGGAACCGAAGGATTTCGATGCCTTCTGGAAGAAAGCACTCGATGAGGCTCGCCAGAACGACCTCAACCCAACGATGGTTCTCCTGCCAGAGCGTTGCACCAAGGATAAGAGAGTTTTTGAAATCAGTTATAACAACAATCGCTGGGGTTCCAAGATGTACGGCATCTTGAGCGTACCAGTGAAAGAAGGCAAGTATCCAGCCTTGCTTCGGGTTCCGGGTGCAGGTGTTCGTCCTTATTCGGGCGACACCTACACAGCACCTTCCGAGTGCATCGTCCTTGAAATCGGTATCCACGGAGTGCCTGTCACCATGGATCAGAAGGTATATGATGATCTTGCCAATGGCGAACTGAACGGTTATTGGGATGCCAATCTCGAAAATCCGAACCGTAACTCTTATAAGAGAGTGGTAACGGGTGCCGTTCGTGGAGTTGATTTCATCGCCTCCCTCCCTCAGTGGAATGGCAAGACCATCGGCGTAACGGGTTCATCCCAGGGTGGATTCCTCTCTCTCGCTGTGGCTGCACTCGATAAGCGCATCACCTTCCTGGCTCCCGTACATGATGCTATGTGCGATTACGAGGCTGAGATTCACGGAGTAGCAGGCGGATGGCCTCACTACTTCTATAAGGAAGACAAGGCACAGGGCACAGCTTGGAAAGAACAGAAACTTACAGAGTTGGAGAAAATGCGTCTCGAAGGTGCCCGCTATTATGATGGCGCCAATTTCGCCCGCCGCATCACCTGTCCTGGCTGGTATAGTTTCGGATATAACGATGAGGTGGTTCCTCCTACTTCTTCTTACGGATTATATAATAGTGTGAAAGCGCCAAAGGCCCTGAGTCTCTACCAGATGACCGGTCATTACTGGTATCAGGAGCAGTGGGATGAATGGCAGGATTTTATCATTAAACAATTAAAAAAATAGATGGATATTAAGAAATTTGTATTAGCCAGTATGTGCTTGTTGTCGGTGGAAGGAGCCTGGGCTCAGGCTCCGCAACTCAAGGCGCGACTGCAGAAAATCATGGATAAAGGTATCATGGTGGGTCATCAGGACGACCCGGTGTATGGTACTACCTGGAAATGGGATGAAGGTAAGAGCGATGTGCTCCTTACCACGGGTGATTATCCTGCCATCATGGGTTTCGACCTCGGTAAGATAGAGCTGGATAGCAAGGAGAATCTGGATGGCGTTTCCTTCGACAGAATGCGCCAGGAGATTATTGCCCAGAACAAGCGAGGAGGTATTGTTACCCTGAGCTGGCATCCTTGGAATCCGGCAACAGGCGAGAATGCCTGGGATCCTAAGGGAGATGCTGTTGCCGCTGTTCTCGATGGGGGAGCACAGCAGAAGAAGTTCGATGCCTGGCTCAAGAAAGTATCCGACTTCATCCTCTCGTTGAAAGATAAAAAAGGAAATCTCGTTCCCGTCATCTTCCGTCCATGGCATGAAATGAATGGCGGATGGTTCTGGTGGGGAGCCAACAGTTGTACACCAGCGCAATATAACCAACTTTACGCAAAAACCTATCGCACACTTACTAAGGCGGGTTGTACAAATATCGTTTGGGCATGGTCACCTAACCTGGGAAGCGAGAAGACCGTTGATGCTTTCCTGGAACGTTATCCGGGCAATGACTTCGTGGATATGATAGGCGTGGATGTCTATGAGTTTGACAACAATGATGCCAACTATCAGACCAACCTGAAGAATACCCTGGATGTGATGATGGAAGCCAACAAGAAAATCAACAGGATTCCTGCGCTCACTGAGACAGGATGCCGTGGTATTTCGCAGAAGCAGAACTGGTTCACGCAGACTCTTTGGCCAGTTCTTCAGAAGTATCAGTTGAGCTACGTTCTCTTCTGGCGAAATGCTTGGGACAAGCCTCAGGAGGAAGCCTATCTTCCTGGTGTAGGCGATGGTGCCATCGTCGAGGACTTCAAGGCATTCAAGAAGGAAAAGAAAGTCCTCTTCGTCAAAGACATCAAGAAAGTTAAGTGAAGAACGAAGAGTGAAGAGTGAATAATTCAATAGTCTTTACTAATCATAAAGTTCAAAGTTTAAAGTTCAAAGTAAAAAATATTATGACAACATTTCAAGACAAAGTGAAAGCACTTCGCGCTCATCATGAGGAATTGCTGAGCCGCAAGAATGAACCAGTAGAGTGGGGAAATGGTATCTACGAAAAGTATAAGAACCCAATCCTCACCGCAGAACATACTCCATTGGAGTGGCGTTACGACTTCGATGAGAAGAGCAACCCATATCTGATGCAGCGCATCATGATGAATGCTACACTGAACTCGGGTGCCATCAAGTGGAACGGCAAGTATCTGCTTGTGGTACGTGTGGAGGGAGCCGACCGCAAGAGCTTCTTCGCTGTGGCTGAAAGCCCTAACGGTATCGACAATTTCCGTTTTTGGGATGAGCCTATCACCATGCCTGAGGATTTGATTCCTGCTACCAACATCTATGATATGCGACTCACCGCTCATGAGGATGGCTACATTTATGGCGTGTTCTGTGCTGAGCGTCACGATGATGAGCAGCCAGGCGACCTGAGTGCTGCTACTGCTACTGCAGCCATCGCCCGCACCAAGGACTTGGTCAACTGGGAGCGCCTGCCAGACTTGAAGACCAAGAGCCAGCAGCGCAATGTGGTTCTCCATCCGGAGTTCGTAGATGGCAAGTATGCTTTCTACACCCGTCCACAGGATGGCTTCATCGATACAGGTTCTGGCGGTGGTATCGGATGGGCACTCGTTGATGACATCACTCATGCCGAAATCAAGGAAGAGAAGATCATCAATGCCCGTCACTATCACACCATTCAGGAGGTGAAGAATGGTGAGGGACCTCACCCAATCAAGACCGATAAGGGATGGTTGCACCTGGCTCACGGTGTTCGTGGCTGTGCCAGCGGTCTTCGCTATGTGCTCTATATGTACATGACTTCTCTTGAAGATCCTACAGAGGTCATCGCAGAACCAGGTGGTTATCTCCTCGTACCAGAGGGTCCTGAATATATTGGTGATGTGATGAACGTAGTGTTCACCAATGGATGGATTGCAGATGAGGATGGCAAGGTGTTTATCTACTATGCTTCTTCAGATACACGCATGCACGTAGCTACCTCAACCATCGACCGTTTGGTAGACTACTGCATGAACACACCGAAGGATGATTATCGCACCCAGTTCTCTGTAGAGAAAATTAAGGCTTTGGTTGCAAAAAACAGACAGACATTAGGCAAATAATTTTTTATAGGTATTAAGATTGTAGGGATTCATGCCTCTCATACGTATTATTATATATGTATGAGGGATGGATCCCTTTTTACAAAGTAACATATACCATATAAAAGTAATCATAAAGTTCAATGTTCAAAATTCAAAGTTCAAAGTAAAACAATGGCTAGTATAAAAGAAAAAATTGCTTATGCGCTGGGTGATGCCGCTGCTGGCGGTATTGTATGGAAGGTGATGTCTATCGCCTTTCCACTGTTCTTTACCAATGTCTTCGGACTCTCATTTGCCGATGCCGCCGTACTGATGCTGGTGGCTCGTATGTTTGATGTGGTTACCGACCCGCTGATGGGTACTCTTGCCGACCGTACCCAGAGTCGTTTCGGCACCTATCGTCCTTGGCTCATCTATGGAGCCATTCCTTTCGGATTGATTTTCGCACTCTTGCTCTACACGCCTGATTTCGGACCTGTGGGCAAGCGCATCTATGCCTACGCCCTCTATCTGCTGATGATGGCGATTTATACCATGGTGAATGTACCTTACGGTTCGCTGCTCGGTGTGATGACCGAGGATGATGACGAGAAGAACCAGTTCTCTTCCTTCCGTATGGTGGGAGCCTATGCGATGGGCTTCATCACCTTGCTCTCTTTCCCATATCTTCAGCAGATGGTAGGTGGAACTGCTGCTCATCAGTATGCTGTCATTGGAGCTGTTCTCGGTATTGTGGCAGCCGTGATGACCTTGGTTTGCGGACTCCTTACCAAGGAGCGTCTCAAGCCGAAGCGTGCAGAGAAGTTCTCCTTCCATCAGTTTTCCGACCTCGTTCACAACAAGGCCTGGCTCTATATGACAGCCATCGCCGTGTGCACCAACTTCTTCAACGGTTTCCGCTATGCTGTAGCCGGCTATATGTTCGATTACTGTCTGCATGGCAATGTAACCATCGAGGGATTGATTATCAACTACACTGTCTTCATGGCGTTTGGTGAGGTAACCTGTATGATTTTCGGCGGCGTATCTCCTTGGTTTACCCGATTGGTGGGCAGCAAGCGAATGGCGTTCTTTTGGGCTGCCGCACTCTGTCTGGTCCTTTCGGTGGTTTTCTTCTTTATCCCGATGGATCCGTCTTATATCTGGGTGATGATAGTTATCGTTGTCCTTACTTCCATGGGTATCGGCATCTATTCACCATTGATGTGGTCTATGTATGCGGATGTAGCCGACTATCACACAGAGCATTTCGGAACCTCTGCCACCGGACTGATTTTCTCTTCAGGAACCATGAGTCAGAAGTTTGGTACTGCCATCTCTGGTTCGCTCATCGCCCTCTTCCTGGGTTGGGCAGGTGCCAACATGATTACGGATAAGATGGGAAATACGATGATAGACCCAGCCAGTGTCACAGATTCTGTGCTTACCATGGTATGGTCGCTGTTCTCAATCTTCCCTGCAGTCATCGCCTTCCTGCTGATGGTGCTCTCCTGGAAGTTCCCTATCAGAAAGTAGGCAGTGCCCGGGAATAAGTAACTCGGGAAGTAAATATTGATATTTAACTGATAATCACTATAGAACGAATATGGAAAATATGAAGGAAACCATGAAGGATGTATTGGAAAACAACATCCTCAACTATTGGATAGAAAAAGTAACTGATGATGAGAATGGTGGCTTCTACGGACGAGTAGATGGCAACGACCAGGTTCATCAGGAAGCAGAAAAGGGCGCCGTAATGAATGCCCGCATCCTATGGGCATTCTCGGCTGCCTACCGTGTACTCCAGAAACCGGAGTATCTGGAGGCTGCCACCCGCGCCAAGAACTATGTGCGCGACCATTTCCTCGATAAGGAATATGGCGGCATCTACTGGAGTGTGGATTACAAGGGAAATCCGCTCGACACCAAGAAGCAGACCTATGCCATCGGCTTTGCCATCTATGGCTTTTCTGAGTATGCCCGTGCCACGGGCGACAAGGAAGCTCTTGATATTGCGATTTCTCTTTATCACGACATCGAGAAGCATGCCTTTGATGCCAAGAACAATGGATATATTGAGGCGTTGACCCGTGAGTGGGAGCCTATCGCTGATATGCGTCTTTCTGATAAGGATGAGAACGGATCCCGTACGATGAACACCCATCTCCATATCATCGAGCCCTATACCAATCTTTATCGTGTATGGAAGACAGATGAACTGGAAAAGAGTATCCGCAACCTGCTCGATATCTTCACGGATAAGCTTCTGAATAAGGAAACCTATCATCTCGACCTCTTCTTCAATGATGAGTGGGAGGGAAAAAGGAATATCGAGAGTTACGGTCACGACATCGAGGCTTCCTGGCTGCTCCATGAAACGGCACTCGTCTTGGGGGATAAGGAACTGCTCCGCAAGATAGAGCGCATCATCCGCAGAATTGCCGATGCTGCCGATGAGGGATTGCGTCCGGATGGAAGTATGGTGTATGAGCATTGGAAGGATGGGGATAAGTATGATCTCCAGCGCCAGTGGTGGGTACAGTGTGAGAACATCATCGGTCACATCGACCTCTATCAGTATTTCCGCACGGAGGAGAATCTACTGATAGCCATCACCTGCTGGAACTATGTAGCAAAGCATCTGATGGATGCCAAGAACGGCGAGTGGCATTGGGCTATCCTGGAGGATGGTTCAGTGAATAAGGAAGATGATAAGGCTGGTTTCTGGAAATGTCCTTATCACAACAGTCGTATGTGTCTGGAACTTATAGAAAGAGATTATTGATTATAAAAATCCAAGCAAAGTGTATATTTGCTTGGATTTTTTTGTTTATCCCAAATATTTGTTGTATTTTTGCAGCCAATGGAAAAAAGTTAGTTTGAGGATTGCCTCATAATAGAATTTAAAAAGTAAATTATTCAATATAAATAATGTATATAGCAGTAGCAGGAAATATCGGTAGTGGCAAGACAACGCTCACCAAAATGCTTTCCAAACATTATGGATGGAAACAGTATCTGGAACCCGTTGCCGAAAACCCATATATCGACGACTATTACAAGGATATCTCCCGATGGGCTCTCAATATGGAGGTGTTCTACCTCAAGCAGCGATTCAAAAATCTGCTCGAGATTCAGCACAGTAAGGAAACCGTTATCCAAGACCGCACTATCTTCGAGGGAGTGTATGTCTTTGCCGCCAACAACAGGGCGATGGGACACATGGATGAGCGTGATTATGAAACCTACATGGAACTCTTCGAGTCGATGATGGAGGTGGTGGAGATGCCCGAACTCATGATTTATCTCCGGTCTTCGGTTCCCCACCTGGTGAAGAACATCCAGAAACGAGGCAGAGACTATGAGCAGCGCATGCCTATCGACTACCTGGAAGGCATCAACCGCCTTTATGATGATTTCATTATGAATAAGTATAAGGGTAGGGTGCTGGTGGTAGAAGTGGATGACCTCGACTTCGAGCACAATCCCAAGCAGTTTGGCGACATCGTAGATAAGATTGATGCCAAACTTTTCGGCCTCTTTCCCAAGGAAGAATAATCTTCTTAAGAGAATCATATTTACTAATCATAAAGTTCAAAGTTCAAAATTCAAAGTAAGAAAATGCATATAGCAATAGCTGGAAATATAGGTAGTGGCAAGACAACATTGACCAAGATGCTTGCCAAGCGATATGGTTGGAAGGCAAACTTCGAACCCGTGGATAATAACCCATACCTTGCCGATTACTACAAGGATATGGAACGATGGTCGTTTAATCTTCAGATTTATTTCTTGAACAAGCGATTCCACGACGTGGTGGAAATCTCACGCTCCGAACAGACCATCGTGCAAGACCGCACCATCTTCGAGGATGCCCGCATCTTCGCTCCCAACCTTCACGACATCGGTATGATGAGCGACCGGGATTTCGCCAACTACACCGACCTCTTCGACCTGATGATCAGTCTGGTGAAACTCCCCGACCTGATGATCTATATCAAGAGCAGCATCCCAACCCTCGTGAAGCACATCGAGAAGCGCGGAAGAGATTTTGAGAAAAGCATTCGCATCGACTACCTGCAAGGTCTGAACAACCGTTACGAAGAGTGGATTAAGAGCTATAAGGGACGCCTCATCATTGTGGATGGCGACAACCTGGAATTTGCCGATAATCCCGAAGACTTCCGCAAGATTACCGACCTTATAGACGCAGAATTATTTGGCTTCTTCAAGTAGTAAAACGGGTAGTAAGGCAAGTAGTAAAGCAAGTAATCTGACAAGTAGTTGGTTAAATAATGGGCTTTTTTTGCCCATTATTTAACATTTAACATTAAAAATTATATTCTTTCAGAAATAATTGCTACCTTTGCAACCGCTTAGAAGCATTAAACAAAATAACGTTATAACAATTTTTATGAACTTTACACTATTTATCACCGTTTTGCTGACGGCTGTAACCTTGGTGGTGGCTGCTTATGTCATCGCAAAGTTGATCGGTCCTCGTTCATACAATCCGGTAAAGGGTGAACCTTTTGAGTGCGGTATTCCGACACGTGGCAGCTCCTGGTTGCCATCACACATCGGCTACTATCTCTTCGCCATCCTTTTCCTGATGTTTGACATCGAGACAGTATTGCTTTACCCATGGGCAGTCGTAGTTAAGCAGTTTGGACCAATGGCTCTCGTGAGCATCGGGTTCTTCTTGTTGGTATTGGTATTTGGCCTTGCATACGCTTGGCGGAAAGGAGCATTGGAATGGAAGTAAACAAAAGAGCCTCTATCAAGAGTATTCCTTACGACGAGTTTAAGGACAATGATACCCTCGAAAAGATTGCGCAGGAGCTCAATGAGGGTGGTGCTAACGTGGTAGTCGGTTCACTCGATGCTGCCATCAACTGGGGACGTAGTAACTCACTCTGGTCATTGACCTTCGGTACTTCTTGCTGTGGTATCGAGTTCATGGCTGTAGGTTGTGCACGTTACGACTTCTCCCGTTTCGGTTTCGAGGTAACCCGTAACTCTCCACGTCAGGCTGACTTGATCATGTGTGCCGGTACTATCACCAATAAAATGGCACCAGTGTTCAAGCGTTTGTATGATGAAATGGCTGAGCCTAAGTATGTGGTAGCTGTGGGTGGATGCGCCATCTCTGGTGGTCCGTTCAAGAAGAGCTACAATGTGGTTCGTGGTATCAGCGAGTTGGTTCCTGTGGATGTTTATATCCCTGGCTGTCCTCCACGCCCTGAGGCTATCCTTTATGGTATGATGCAGTTGCAGCGTAAGGTAAAGGTTGAGAAATTCTTCGGTGGTGCTAACCACAAGATGACTCAGGATGAGAAGGAACTCTCTATGAGCAAGGGTGGTCTTCGCGGCTTGAGCAACGAGAACCTCTCTGACAGCGAGAAGCTCGGACACAAGGAGCCTATCATCGTAACTGAAGTACCTGAGGATTTCGACCCTCAGAAAGGTCTAACTGATTAATATAATAAGGTATAAGAACATGAAACTGAATAATATTGAATTGAGTTTTGATAATTTCGCCTCAGAAATGGCGAAGTTGAAGAACGAGAAGCATTTCGACTACCTTGTTACCATCATCGGTGAAGACTTCGGTGAGGAAGGTCTCGGATGTATCTATATTCTCGAGAATACTCAGACCAGCGAGCGCTGCTCGGTAAAGACCATCGCCAAGAAGGTGGATGGCAGTGATGTGATTCCTACAGTTATTAACCTTTGGAAGGTAGCTGACCTTCTGGAGCGTGAGGTGTTCGATTTCGTCGGCATCAAGTTCTTGGGTCACCCAGACATGCGCCGTCTTTTCCTCCGCACAGATTTCCAGGGCTATCCATTGCGCAAGGACTTCGATATGAGTCCTGAGGCAAACAAGTTCCCTTGTACTGATGAGCCAGAGGATGACTTCACCATGGAGTATTCCTTGAGCGAAGATGGCCATCTCGTTGCTACAGAGAAGCGTCGCTTCGACGAGGATGACTATGTTGTCAACATCGGTCCTAACCACCCATCTACCCACGGTGTGCTCCGTCTGCAGACCGTTATCGATGGTGAGACCGTGAAGCGCATCTATCCACACCTCGGTTATATTCACCGTGGTATCGAGAAGATGTGGGAGAGCATGACCTATCCACAGACATTGGCTTTGACCGACCGTCTGAACTATCTTTCTGCGATGATGCACCGCCACGCTTTGGTTGGCGTTATCGAAGAGGCGATGGGTATCGAACTCTCAGACCGCATCCGCTACATCCGTACCATCATGGACGAGTTGCAGCGTATCGACTCTCACTTGCTCTATCTTGGCTGTACCGCACAGGACTTGGGTGCCTTGACCGCATTCCTCTACTGCATGCGCG
>ERZ1026776.504-NODE-504-length-26921-cov-5.074034_pt1 | contig 26921 bp, 16 predicted proteins | sample MGYA00380125_ERZ1026776 | MGnify/ENA primary metagenome ERZ1026776 (study PRJEB33269, sample SAMEA4719761) | human gut metagenome | biome: human-associated habitat; feature: organic feature; material: feces | place: Cameroon | collected 2013-10 ...
CCGTTCAGCGTGGCAGCAAAAAAAAGAAAACCTGCCGACATCAATGTGATTTCCTACAACATCCGTGTCGGGACAGCCAAGGATGGCACCAATTCATGGGAATACCGTTACCCGGTTTCCGCGATGATGATCATGGACCAGAAACCGGACATATTCGGACTCCAGGAAGCCCTGGATTTCCAATTCAAGTACCTTGAGGAATATTGCCCCGACTACAAAGGCATCGGAGTAGGCCGCGAGGACGGGAAGCACAAGGGCGAGCACATGGCCATATTCTACAACAAGAAGACTGTCAAGCTGATCAAATGGGGAACGTTCTGGCTTTCGGAGACTCCGGAAAAGCCTTCCATGGGTTGGGACGCCGCATGCTTCCGCTCAGCCACATGGGCTTTGATGAAGGACAAGGACAGCGGAAAGAAGTTCTACTATGTGAACACGCATCTTGACCACGTCGGCTGGGAGGCCCGCAAGAACGGACTTCAACTGATCGTGGACAGGATCGCAAGCATCAATCCGGAGAACTACCCGATGATCCTCACAGGAGACTTCAACATGAAGATTGACCGTCCGGAATTCGATGACCTCAAGAAGGTCATGCAAAACGCGCGCGAGGTGGCCGTCAAGACAGACCATCACAACACCTACAACGGGTGGGGCAAGGCTCCGGCGGACGAGATCATCGACTACATCTGGTTCAAGGGATTCAGCAGCTGCACTGAATATCAAACCATCACAAAGCCGTATATGGAAAGGACCTTCGTTTCTGACCACTATCCTATCAAGGCCACACTAATTTTTTAACGCCAATCGTTCCGCAAGAACATGAATATATTCAAAATGAAGAAGTTGATCACTATCACCGTGGCCGCCGCGCTGGCGGTTCCGGTTTTTGCCCAGGGAGCCTTGAAGCAGGATTCTCCTGAGCGTCACGGGATGAATCCGGAGAAACTCGCCCAAGTTGACAGAGTCATCAACGAAGCGATAACGGCCAAAGAGATTCCCGGAGCCGTGCTCTCTGTCGTCAGGGGGAACGACATCGTTTATCTGAAGGCCTACGGCAACAAGTCCGTGGTGCCGACGGTGGAGCCGATGACGACCGAAACGCTCTTCGACCTCGCCTCCGTCAGCAAATGCGTGGGCACGACGCTCGCCTTCATGCAGTTGATCGAGAACGGGTACGTACGCCTCACCGACAATGTGGACAGGTATATTCCTGATTTCAAGCCGTGGAAGAATCCGGAAAGCGGCGAGATGGTGGACATCACCATCCGCGACCTTCTGTCTCATTCCTCCGGTCTGACACCGTACATCAACGCCGACACTTTCGTCAAGGAATATGGCGGGAACAATCCTGAGAAGATGGAATGGTACATCGCCACTCAGGTCAAGAGGAACTTCCGCCCAGGCACTGACTTTATGTACAGTTGCCTGAACTTCGTCACCCTTCAGAGAATCCTAGAAAGAGTGACTGGTGAGAAGCTTTATGAATATACCCAAAGGAATGTCTTCGACGTCCTCGGGTTGACGCACACCTGCTATTTCCCGTTGATCTACACCCCGGCAGTCAGCAATTCGGCCGAACTGGCCGGGCTTTGCGCCCCTACCGAGGTTCAAGCGGACGGGAAACCGTTGGTTGCCCAGGTTCACGACCCGATGGCCAGAATGATTATGGGTGGCAATTCCGGCAACGCCGGAGTGTTCTCGAACGCCGAGGACCTGTCCGTGATCTGCGCGGCCATTATGAATGGAGGCTGCCTTGTTGACAAAAAGGGTAACTCCCTGGAATCCACCAGAATCCTGAGTCCTGCCACGGTAAGACTGATGACCACGATTCCGTCACAGAACGACCCTTCCGTCGGACGAGCCCTCGGCTGGGACAAGAAGAGTTCGCACAGCGGCCTCCGCGGGGATCTTTTCAATCCGGAGACCACGATCATGCACACCGGCTACACCGGAACCTCTATCGTGATCGATATGGAAAGCAAGACCGCTGTCATCCTGCTGACCCATAGGGTCCACCCTGAGGACAAGGGAGGCGTGGGCCGTCTCCGCGCCCTTGTGGCCAACATCGTGGCCGGATCTATCATTCAAAACGACTGAATATGACCGTTCATCGCCTCGTAGGATTTCCGCTTGTCGCCATCATTTTTTTGGTGACGGCAGGTGCTGTCCCCGCCCAGACCCAGAAAGAGCTTCTGGATGAGCTGGACAGAACGATAGAGGAGGCGGAATCCTATGTCGCGGCGAAAGAGGTACGCATCAAAACCATCGAGAACTCACTTCATTCCCGCGGAGTCTCACCGGAGAGACAGTACAAGATCTACGGGGAACTTTTCGATGAGTACCAGCCATTCAATTACGGCAAGGCCGTGGAGAACCTTGAGAAGCAGAAGGAGATCGCTATGCTTCTTGGAGACAAGAGCAAACTGAATAATGTCTATCTCAAGGAGGCGATGCTTAACACGGCCGCCGGGGAGTTCCTTGAGGCTCGGAATGATCTGGCGCTGGTTGACACGACCATATTCACAAAAGAGCAGGAAATCGCTTACTGCAATGTCCAGCAACGGTTCTGGTTCGATTATGACGAGAACCAGAAAGGTGCTGACAAATCCATGCTTAGAAAAGTGGCGTATTACCGTGAGCGCCTGCTTGCCTTGGCGGACCCTTCGAGCAGCCTGAGCCGCTATGTGACAGTGCGTAAGTGCATCGATGAGAAGGACTTCGCCCAAGCGGACTTCATCAACAGACACTCACTCTCAAGGATGGATCCCGCAAGCCACGACTATGCGAACCTGGCATATTTCCAGGCAAGGATCTGTGAGCAGCTCAACCGCTGGGAAGAGATGAAAAACTGGTTCATCCGCTCGGCGATGGCCGACATCAAAACCGCCACCAAGGACAACGCCTCGCTGTTCAGTCTGGCGGACGCTCTGTTCAAGGACGGAGACTACGCGAGGGCTTTCAAATATTCAAGTTTCTCCCTTGAGGACGCGATCGCCTTCGATGCCAAACTGCGCCAATGGCAGATCTCGGCCATTCTTCCTGCCGTGCAGAAAAGCTACACGGACATCCAGCAGACCCACCAGAAGAAGACAAGGAATATGCTTGTGGTGATGTCTGTGCTGGTCTTCCTGCTTTTAGGCGGGTCATTCGCATTGTTCAGGCTCTATCGGCGGCAGATAGAGTACAGCCGGAGAATCGCCGAGATGAACAAGGAAATAAAGCAGAGTTCCGACACACTGGCCGACTTCAACAAGCGGCTCAAAAAGATGAACCGCGAGCTCAAGGAGGCCAACGCCGCGAAAGAGGAATATATCGGGCTGTTCCTCAGTATGTGTTCGAACTACATCGACAAGATGAAGGCTTATCAGAGCGGAGTCCGCAAGTTGGCTCTGGCAGGCAACCTGGACAAGTTGATCGCCGACACATCGTCGCCGGACAATGTCGAGAAGGAACTGAAGGAATTCTACGAGATGTTCGACAAGGCGTTCCTGAAACTTTACCCTAAATTCGTGGAGCAGTTCAACGGACTTCTCCGTGAGGATGCGAGAATCGAGCTCAAAAAGGGCAAGCTGCTCAACACCGAGCTGCGCATCTTCGCCCTGATCCGGCTCGGAATCACCCAATCCTCGGACATCGCGTCTATGCTGCGCTACTCCGTAAACACCATCTATAACTACCGCGCCCAGATCAAGAACTCCGCCCTTGGAGACAGGGACAATTTCGAGGAGAGAATCAAGGAAATCGGGAATTAAGTGGATGTATAATCAGGTGTTTTCGTACCAAAACAGCCACTAAATCCACTTTTCCATGACTATACATTTTTGCATAAATCACTAATAATCAATAGCTAATTCCAAACTATCCTTTAACATACTTCCACTTAAAATATTTTAAAACGTTTAACAGCTTTTATAAAATCCACTATTTTCACCTTTTCTAAACCAAGAACATACTGATTAACAATTATTTAACTATTCAACAATTCTCTTCTCTCCCCTATTTTCCTCTGAGATTTTTTATTTCTGATTCTCCTTGATATTTTTGTGGTGGAAAACCGCATAAAAAGCGTTATTACTATTAACATTATAAATACAAACCACAGAAACAATGAACATCAAAAGTCTAAAACAGATCGTTTTGACAGTCATCTGTCTTCTTGGGATCGGATCCGCGACCGCATGGTCACAATCCATCCATGTAAAAGGTACCGTCCTTGACGAGAACGGTGCAGGTTTCATTGGAGCCGGGGTCGTTCAGAAAGGTACCACGAACGGTACTATGACCGATGCCAACGGTAACTTCGAGATCAATGTCCCGCAAGGTGCCATCCTCCAGTTCTCTTTCATCAGCTATGTTCCGCAGGAGCTTCCGGCCACGCAGAGCATGAAGGTGACCCTCGTTCCTGACACACAGACCATCGAAGAGACGGTCGTGATCGGTTACGGCGTTCAGAAAAAGAGCGTTGTCACCGCCGCCATCTCCAGCATCACCGCCGATGACCTCAAGATCCAGTCCCAGACAAGGGTTGACAATATGCTCCAGGGTATGTCCTCCGGAGTGCTCGTCACCCAAGGATCCGGATCTCCTGACGCTGGAGCGCAGGTCAGAGTCAGAGGTGTCGGAACAATCCACAATTCTGACCCGCTTTATATAGTGGATGGTATGCCGGCCGGCAGCATCGACTTCATCAACCCTAACGACATCGAGCGCATCGAGGTTCTGAAGGATGCCGCCTCCGGAGCCGTCTATGGAGCCCGCGCGGCCAACGGTGTCATCCTTGTCACCACAAAGAAGGGCAAGGAAGGCAAGACGCACGTAAGCTACGACTTCTCCTACGGTCTCCAGAACCCTTGGAGGAAGCCTGCCGTCCTGAACGCCACTGAATATGCGATTATGATGAACGAGGGTATGCTCAACGATGGCAAGGCCCCGATCTATGACGATCCATATTCATTGGGAGAGGGAACGGACTGGGTTGACGCGATATTCGACAAGAACTCGCCTATCGTGAAGCACGATGTCAACGTGTCCGGTGGAAACGGAAAGGTTGACTACAGCATTTCCGGTGGCTACCTTTCCAACAAGGGTACGATCGGAGGAAGTTTCGGCCGCTCCTATTATAACAGGGTGACCCTCAGGGAGAATGTAGGCGTCGTGATCTTCGACAAGACCGAGGAGCGTAACTGGCTGAACAAGCTTACGTTCCGCAACCAAATCTCCTATGCGCACATCCGTTCCGCGTCCATCTCCACGAACTCCGAGTATGGCTCGCCTCTCGGCTCAGCCCTCGGAATGTCCCCTCTGGATCCAATCTACGCCGACGCGCAGGCTGAGGAGAAGTACAAGACCCTCTATCCGGAAGGCTATCCTTACATCATAAGGAACTCCGCCGGTGTGCCTTACTTTATCGCGGACGCAGGCGTTTACAACGAGCAGGCGAACCCTATCGCTATGCTTGATATGCCGGGCGGACGCAGCAGCTCCGACAAGATCGTCGCCGGACTGAACACCGAGCTGAACCTCTTCGACGGACTCAAGTTCAGGAACTCCGTTTCTCTGGATCTCGCCTACGTTTATGGCCACAGCTACAGCAAGGAATATTTCCTCACATCCAAGTCCTACAAGTACGACACGATCACCGAGAAGGAAACCTACGACAAGGACGGCAACGTGAGCGTGACCGAAAAGATCAACTACGGCTCAAGCGCCTCACAGACAATGGATAGGTACTACACCTGGCAGGTCGAGAACGTCCTCGCCTACGACAAGACCTTCGGAAGGCACACGGTCAACGCCGTGCTCGGACAGTCAGCCCTGCGCAGCACTTCCGCCAACCTCGGCGCGAGCGCTAACGGTCTGATGTACCCTTACGACACCTGGAAGATTACCGTGAACAACACCCTCGGAAAGCAGGAGAACGGTGACCGCAACGGATGGGGCAGTTGGAACTCAATCCCTTACAGCCTTATCTCCTACTTCGGCCGTGTCTCCTACAACTTCGACGAGCGCTATATGGCCGAGGTTACCGTAAGACGTGACGCGTCCAGTCGCTTCGGTCCAAGCAACAAATGGGGAACATTCCCTTCATTCAGTTTGGGTTGGAACGCCAAGAACGAGAGCTTCCTCAAGAATATTCATTGGCTCTCGACCGCCAAGCTCCGTGGCTCGTGGGGTATCAACGGTAACGACAACATCGGAGACTTCACCTATGCGGTATATTCAAGCTCAGGCAACAACTATGTGTTCGGAGCTGGCGGAAACGGCTCCGAGATGATCTCCACGGGAGTCAAGCCAAGCGGACTCGCCAATCCTAACGTGAAGTGGGAGCAGTCCATCCAGACCGACCTTGGTGTTGACCTCGGATTCTTCGGCAACAAGCTGACAGCCACGATCGACTACTATAATAAGAAGACCTCCGGAATGCTTCTGTCAATGCCGGTTCCTGCCTACGCCGGAGACTCGGCTCCTACAGGAAACCTCGGAGATATGGTCAACAGCGGTGTCGAGATCGACCTTGGCTACAGGGGATACATCAGCGACTTCAACTACGGAGTCAAGCTGAACGCCTCCTACAACCACAATGAGCTGACCTACCTTGGCGATGACGCCACCTTCATCGGATGCTCCAGCCACAAGCTCGGAACCCTGACCAGAGGCGAGGTTGGAAAGCCGTTCCCGTTCTTCTACGGATGGAAGACCGACGGAGTGTTCCAGAACGCCGCCGAAGTCGCTGCCTACACAAATTCGGAAGGAGCGCTTCTGCAAACTAACGCACAGGCCGGAGACTTCCGCTTCGTGGATGTCAACGGTGACGGTGTCATCAACGACGACGACCGCACAAAGATCGGCAAGGGAATTCCTGACTGGACCCTCGGCCTTTCACTCAACCTCGAATGGAAGGGATTCGATTTCAGCATGTTGCTTCAGGGACAGTTCGGAGTCCAGGCGTTCAACGTCTCACGCCGTACCGACCTCTACTACATCAACCTGCCTAAGAATATTCTCAACAGGTGGACCGGAGAGGGCACCACAAACAGCTACCCACGTTTCGCCTTCAGTTCAGCCAACGAGAATTACAGGGCCTCAGACTACTGGGTTGAGGACGCTTCCTTCGTAAGGGCAAGGAACATGCAGTTCGGCTACACCCTTCCTGCCAAACTGACCAAGCACGTGGCGATCTCCAGACTGAGACTCTACGTTCAGGCCGAGAACCTCTTCACCCTCACCAAGTACACGGGATGCGATCCTGAAGTGACGGGAGGTAACTCAGGCTACGGCACGGAGGTAGGTATCGACCGTGGTGTCTATCCGCAGAACAGAACATTCACATTCGGTGTAAATGTCAACTTCTAAAATGAGATTCGAGATGAAAAAGATATTTTTCGCGCTTTGCGCCCTTTCAATCCTGACCGTTTCTTCCTGCTCCGAGGACTTTGTCACTCCGGAACACAACGCATCCGAGCCGATGGATGAATATTTCAACACGGAAGCCCGTATGTTCCAAGGACTTACAGCGGCGTATGATCCGCTTGAGTGGTACGACTATTTCTACCAGTACGATGCCCTGCACCTTGTCTATGACATTATGGGCGACGACATCAACGCCGGCGGCTCCAACGAGGGCGACCAGCCGATCCTTGTGAAGACACACTTCTACACAGCGACTTCGACCGATGTCTGCAACCAGATGTGGACAATCTCATATTCAGGAATCAACCGTTGCTGCGTGGTCCTGGAGAATGTGGACAATGTTCCAGGGATGAGCGATGAGACCAAGGCTCTCTACAAGGCAGAGGCCACCGTGCTCAAGGCGTTCTATTACAACGTCCTGTGGAAGCTTTGGGGAAATGTTCCTTACTACGATGAGAACCTGAAGTCCCCTTATTTCACCGAGCAGCTCGGTCACGACGCCGTTTATGAGAAGATCGTCACCAACCTTGAGAACGTGTTCGAGATGAACGTCCTTCCTATGAAGGCTTCAGCCGGCAATGAGGGGCGTGTGACCCTTGCGATGGCTTATATGCTTTACACAGAGGCGGTTCTGTACCAGAACGATGAGTCAAGATACCAGAAAGCCCTCGGGTTTATGAAAGAGATCAAGCAGTCCGGCAACTACCGTCTGGTCGATGACTTCGCCGGAATCTGGACCGAGTCAGGCGAATGGTGCGCCGAGTCCATCTGGGAAATCAACTACATCTCAGAGGGTGGCGTGCGCTCTTGGGACGCGCCTATCGCTACCGGTGGCAACATATTCTCAGTCCTGACCGGAATCCCTTCACTCAAAGGAAGTTCCGACTTCATTGAAGGCTGGGGATTCGGCACTGTACGCAAGGCCGCCTACGATATGTACGATGAGACCGACATCCGCCGCGACGGTGGAATCCTCAACTTCGAGAAATACGCCGAGGAATCCGGAGCGTCCTACACCCCACGCTGGGAAGACAGCGGTTATTTCCTTCTCAAGTACATCGCCCGCGCCAACGGCAACCACGGCTACCTTGGTGACCCGAATATGAACCACGGCAACAACGAAAGGGTTTACCGCTACGCCGAGACCCTCCTCAACGCCGCCGAGCTCTCAGTCCTCCTTGGCCAGGATCCTTCTGAATATCTCAAGGAGATCCGTGACCGCGCGAAATGCCAGGACACCGGACTCACCCGCGATGACATCATCCAGGAGCGCCACAAGGAGTTTGTCGGAGAAGGCAAGCGTTACTGGGACCTCGTCCGCACCGGAATGGCCGCGTCAGTCCTCAAGGCTTCCAACCACGAGTTCCGCCAGAACGACTGGACCGAGTCCAAGAAATACTGGCCGATCCCTCAGACCGAGCTTGACAAGGATCCTAACCTCGTACAGAACAACTACTAATCTTGAATGAATATGAAGACAACATTGAAATATATCGCATTGTCGATGTCCGCCGCCCTTATGGCTGCCTGCTCGCCGGACTACATCACTCCGGATCAGGCGAAGCTTCCGCAAGCCGCTGACTTTGACGTGCAGGTGGAGGTGAACCAGGAGACCAACTACGTCACCTTCAATATGAACAACAACGGCATCGTGCCTGTCTGGATTGTCGGTGCCACAGATCCGATCGACAACGCGAACGGCTCGAAAGTGACCGGCAAGAACTACGCCTACACCGGGAACGGACTCCTGCTCCGTTTCCGTGACGAGGGCAAGCACACCGTCGAGGTCAAGGCCTACAACGCCCACGGAATCTCGGTCGGCTCGCAGATGGTGGAGTTCACTCTGAACAACACTTACCGTGATCCGTTCGACCCGGCACCTTACATCAAGGCGCTCAGCGACGGCTCCACCAAGACCTGGGAATGGAACCACACCGTGGCCGGGCACTTCGGATGCGGTCCGTTCGGCGGAACCGGAACCGAATGGTGGAGCGCCGGAGCCGAGGAGAAAAAGGACTGGAGCTTGTACGACGACAAGATCACCTTCGGAGCTGACGGTTCCTACATCTACGACCCGGGTGACGGCCAGCTTTACGTCAACGCCAATTCCGGAATCAAGTCTGAATATGCGACCGGAGAGGATTACCTTGTTCCTTGGGAGAAGACCACTGCGACATATTCAGTGGAAAGCAATTGGAACGACGCCGGTGTGGAGGAAATCTACATCACCCTTCCTAAGGGGACTCCGATGTCCTACGTCGCTGACCAGACAGAGCTTGACGATCCTCGTTACCTCGTCTTGGAGAGCAAGCCGGCGGATATGAAGAAATGCCTCAAGCTTGTGGCCAACCTCAAGACCTCAGGCAATCCGGACGGTATAGCTTGGCATTACGAGTTTGTCAAGGAAGGATCCGCCGGCGGAGATGTCACCGATCCTCTCTACGGCAAGACCAGCAAGACCTGGGTGCTTGACTCGGAGGCCAACGGACACATCGGATGCGGCCCAGACCAATCCAACCCTGCGGGATGGTGGGCGGCCGGTCCTAACGAGAAGGCCGGATTCGGTCTCTACGATGATGAGATCACCTTCTACGCTGACGGCAAGTACGTCTTCAACCCTGGCGCTGACGGCAAGATCTACATCAACAAGGATGTCACCGCAATCGGCTCTGGAACGACCCAGAGCGAGGACTACGACATCGACTGGACCGTTCAGGAATCCACCTACACACTTAACGGGGACGTTCTCACCTTCCCAGAAGGAGTTGTGATCGGTTATGTAGCGAACAACGAGTCAGTTACGAACCCGACCTACGTCATCACCGAGAACACAGAGGACAAGCTCGTCATCGTGGCGAACTTCAGCGGAATCTCCTGGCAGTACATCTACAAGCCGAAACCGGATGTGTTCGACGTTGACGGCCCGGGAAACTTCTGGAAGAGCGCAAGCGTAAGTATGACCTACTGGTACTCCCCTTCCGACAGGTCAGGCGGACTGAATCCAGAGACCGAAACTCTTGAGAACAACGGACTTAAAGTCGTCATCCCTGAGGGAATCGGCGGAAACGAATGGCAGGGCCAGACCGTGTTCCACACCGACATCCCGATGTCAGCGTCCAAGACCTATGACTTCTGCGTGACCGTGGAGGCTGACCAGGACATCCCTGCGATGACGTTCAAGCTCGCGTGGGAAGGCAACGACAATGATCACGCGGCGTTCTATGTCAATGATTTCGCGGTCGAGGCGGGCGAACCGGCTACCTTCAAGATGGAAAGTGTCGTGCCTGACGTTGACTACGACAAAGTCGTTCTCTTCGTTGACCTTGGCAGATGCACAGCCGGAACGACAGTCACATTGACTAAGATCTGCCTGCAGGAGCATAAATAGTTTTGCGGATATATTCATTTCTGAATGAAACGTTTATTGCAATATTTAGCGTTCGGGTTGCTGTCGCTTTCGGCGGCGGCAGCCCTTTCATCTTCGTCTTGCGGAGGTTCATCATCCAATGATCCCGAAGTGGTTCCGGAACTCTCCACCGACAAGGAAGAACTGGCCGCTTCCTACGAGGCCACTGAACTGACTGTCAACGTGACGGCAAACTGCGAATGGGGCGTGTCCTCCGGAGCTACCGACTGGTGTACGGTTTCCCCGAGCGGCGGGCTGTCCGGCAGCTCGACCGTAAAGGTTTCTCTCACAGAGAACTTCACGAGAGATGCCCGTGAGACCGTTCTGACCTTCCGTTTCGGTTCGGCAAGAAAGACCGTGAATGTGAAGCAGGAATGCAAGGAGGACGGAGTGAACATTCCGGCCGGCTATAAGCTGGTCTGGCAGGATGAGTTCAACACAAGCGGCTCATCCACACCGGATTCCGACAAATGGTGGTACGAGACCGGAAGCAGTGGATGGGGCAACAACGAGCTCCAGAACTATGTCGCTGACGGGATGTACAACGGCGTGAAGATCGCTGAGGTGTCAGATGGTACGCTCAAGATCACGGCCCAGAAGATCGGAGGCAAGGTCCAGTCTGTCAGGATGAACACCAAGGAATCCTGGACCTATGGCTATTTCGAGGCGCGGCTCAAACTCCCTAAGGGGAAGGGCACCTGGCCGGCGTTCTGGATGATGCCGAAGAACTATCATTCGTGGCCTGCGGACGGCGAGATCGACATTATGGAAGAGGTTGGCTACAATCCTGAATATGTCTCCTCAAGCATCCACTGCACGGCCTACAACCATCCCAAGAACACTCAGAAAACCCATGAGTTCCTTCTCAAGGGCGCGCAGTCAGAGTTCCATACCTACGCTCTGGAATGGACAGCCGAAAAGATGGACTTCATCTTTGATGGAGAGGTCCACCTGACGTTCAAGAATGACGGTAAGGGCAACTACGACACCTGGCCGTTCAACAATCCGTTCTACCTCAAGCTGAATCTGGCCTGGGGCGGCAACTGGGGCGGAGCGATGGGCGTTGATGAAAGCTGTCTGCCAGCCACTTACGAGATTGACTACGTGAGAGTGTTCCAAAAACAATAGCAAGATGAAGACCTTGTCCAGACTCTCACTTATGTTCCTTGTTCTCCTTACCGTCTTTTCCTGCGGCAAGGAGAGTAAGGAGTCCGTGGCCGAGTTCCACTCCATCACTCCGGTTCAGTCCTCTGTCACAATGGATGACGACGGCAACGCCACCGTGGAATTTATGGTGGACGATCCGGGATATTCATTCAACTACAATGTCGGCAGTCCGGACTGCGCCGTGTCGCTGAGGCGTCAGGACGGAAGCGAGTCTGACATATTCAGAATTACAGGGATTTCGCCGACGGAGAGTGAGGGAACATATTCAGTGACAATCGCTGATCTTGGGGTCAGCGGCGACTGTGAGGAGAGCGTCCGGTTCGCGATGAGGCTGCCGCAGGGCACGATGGTATATTCCAAGCCGTTCATAATCAAGAGCAATGACTTCGACGGCAGGATAAAGGTCCGGACAGGGCTTCCGGTGGTTTACGTTGACACGGAAGACGGGAAGGAGGTCGTGTCAAAGGAAGACTATCTGAAAGCGGTATTCAAGATAAACGGAATGGGCAGATTTGATGATCAGGAAGAGGTGCCGTGCTCCATACGTGGACGTGGGAACACCACTTGGACCTGGCCCAAGAAGCCTTATCTGATCAAGTTTGACAAGAAGCAGTCCATCTTCGGGCTGCCTAAGCACAAGCGGTGGATCCTTCTGGCCAACTTTATGGACAGGACACTGATGCGCAACCTGATAGCCTACAAAGTGGGTTCGATGACATCGCTGGACTGGACTCCGCACTGCCAGAGCGTGGAACTCGTGATGAACGGGAAGCACGTCGGCAACTATCTGCTGATCGAGCAGATCCGTGCGGACAGCAACCGTGTGCCTTGCGAGGACGGATTCCTTCTGGAATGCGACTTCCATTACGACAATGAGATCCAATGGATCCAAACGCCCGGAAAATGTATGCAGATGCATGACGGCATCCCTTTCGGAATAAAGTACCCGGACTACGATGATGGCCTCACCGGCCTGATGCTCAACGAAATCAAGGAATATGTCAGGACGGTTTCCGAGGTGATCTACGGCGAGAACTTCAAGGACGATTCTGAGGGCTATGCCAAATATCTGGATGTCAAGTCCTTCATTGACTATTGGATAGTTTTCGAGGTGATGATCAACCACGAATTAGGTAACCCGGGAAGCGTGTTCCTGCACAAGAGTGCGGACGGGAAGCTGACCGCCGGACCGATTTGGGATTTCGACTGGGGTGTGCTTTCCTACAATGCTTCCCCACAGGCCAGAAACGGTCTGGTAAACAGGGATTCCTTCTGGTACGCAAGGCTGTTCGATGATCCTGATTTCAAGGCCGCGGTCAAGTCCCGGTGGAATGAACTGCTTCCGCAGCTGAAGACAATTCCTGCCTTCATCGATGAGATGGAGAAGACGCTTCAGACCTCGGCTGAGCTGAATTTCAAGATGTGGGATCCGGCAGAGGACGCATCGCAGAACGGTGGTGTGATTGTCAACGGAGACGAGAGGATGACGTACAACGCAGCCGTGGAGAGATTGAAAAAGATTTACGAAGAACGATTGGAAATAATAAGCAAGAATCTGTAAATGAAAATATTAAAGTACTTGATAATGACAGCGGCATCCGCCTTGGCGATCTGCGGCTGCTCTGAGAAAGACGAGACTGAAAAGAAAATCGACGACCTTCTTTCGCGGATGACCCTGCACGAGAAGATCGGTCAGATGAACCAGCTTTCCGGCGGAGACTGGCTGACCGAGGCCGCCGAGAAAGGCGAGGTAGGTTCCATCCTCAACTGTGTGGATCCGGCTGAGATAAACAGGGTCCAGAAAGCCGCTGTCGAAAGAAGCCGGCTGGGAATTCCGATCCTTGTCAGCAGGGATGTCATCCACGGCTTCAAGACCATATTCCCGATTCCGCTTGGACTCGCGGCCACTTTTGATCCGGAATTGGTTGAGAGTGGCGCCCGTGTGGCAGCCGTCGAGGCCGCTTCCTGCGGAGTGAGATGGACATTCTCCCCGATGCTGGACATCTCAAGGGATCCACGCTGGGGCAGGATCGCCGAGAGTTCCGGAGAGGATCCGTACCTTGACGCCGTAATGGGCACCGCTATGGTTCGTGGCTATCAAGGCAATGGGGATTCAACCTCCATTGCCGCCTGCCTCAAGCATTTTGTAGGCTACGGGGCGACCGAAGGAGGCCGTGACTACAACACAGTCGAACTCTCCGAAAGGACTTTGCGCAATGTTTATTTCCCTGCGTTCCAGGCAGGTGTGGACGCCGGTGCGATGACCCTGATGACTTCGTTCAACACCATCGATGGAGTCCCTTCCACAGGCAACAAATGGCTGCTTCAGGACATATTGAGAGGAGAATGGGGATTCGACGGAATGATCGTGACCGACTGGAACTCTTCCGGCGAGATGATTATGCACGGATTCGCCAAGGATCTAAAGGACGCCACCGATCTGGCCGTCAACGCCGGAGTAGAGATGGATATGATGTCCTACGGCTACATATCCTTCATCGAGGAACTGGTCAAAGAAAAGAAAATCAGCGAGAAACAAATCGATGACGCTGTCAGAGACATCCTTCGCCTGAAGTTCCGCCTCGGGCTGTTCGACAATCCTTACGTCAAGGAGGAAGGCTCAGGAGATGTTCTCTACGCCCCGTCACATCTGGAGGCCGCCAAGCAAAGCGCCATTGAATCAGCCATCCTTCTGAAGAACGACAACGCGGCTCTTCCTTTGAAGGATGCCAAGACTCTGCTCGTGACCGGTCCTTTGGCCGACGCTCCTTACGAACAGATGGGCACTTGGGCCTTTGACGGGGACGAGACTCATTCCGTCACCCCTCTGGCAGCTCTCAAAAAGGATTACAACGTGATCTACGAACCGGGGACCGCCTTCAGCCGCGACAGAAGCATTGCAGGAATCGCTAAGGCAAAGGCCGCCGCGTCAAGGGCAGACGCCATCGTGGTGTTCGCCGGAGAAGAGGCGATCCTCTCAGGCGAGGCGCACTGCCTGTCCGACCTGAATCTTCAAGGTGCTCAGAGCGAGCTGATAGCGGCAATGCGGCAGACCGGCAAAAAGGTCATCGTGGTCGTGATGGCCGGCAGGCCTCTGACCATCGGCCGCGACCTGGAGAACTGTGACGCGATGCTTTATTCGTTCCATCCCGGCACAATGGGTGGCGAGGCGATCGCCGACCTCCTGAGCGGAAAGGCCGTCCCGTCCGGAAAGACTCCTGTCACCTTCCTAAAGACCGTAGGCCAGGCTCCGATGTACTACAACCACCTCAACACCGGCCGTCCGAACACCGGCACCGAGACCCTCCTGATGGACCTTCCTCTCAAAGCCGGCCAAACCTCCAACGGCTGCACCTCCTACTACCTCGACAGCGGCTACGGCCCGCTCTTCCCGTTCGGCTACGGCCTGAGCTACACCACCTTTGAATATTCCGACATAGCTCTCGACAGCCGTGAATATACCGCCGCCGACACGATCAAGGTCAAATTCACCCTGAAGAACAGCGGAGAATATGCCGGCATTGAGGTCGCACAGCTCTACGTTCGTGACCTCGTCGGATCCATCGCCCGCCCTGTCAAGGAACTCAAAGGTTTCCAAAGGGTTGCGTTGAACGCCGGCGAATCAAAGGTCGTAGATTTATCGCTTCCTGTCTCCGCCCTCGCCTTCTGGAACATCAACAATGAATATATTGTCGAGCCCGGTGATTTCCAACTCTGGGTAGCCACCGACTCCGCCTCCGGCGAGCCTGTCGGATTCACTGTCAGATAGTCTGGAATCTATAGGTTTCTCAGGCAAATAGTCTTGTCATTTAGATTATGTCTTTGTTGGCCAATTACCACAAAGACATAATCTAATTCTTATCACCCACGGCACTAAAACCGGAATAATCGCATAGAATCTGTTTTGAGTTGTTTGAAATGTTCTTTGATGTGAAAAATCTTCAAAAACAGCTTCTTAGTCCTGTCTCAAAGTCTCAATCCTCTCCGGAGACAGCCCTGTGGCAATCCCGATCTGTTCAACCGGAATGCCTAACGACAGCATAGACTTAGCGACTTTCTCTATACCTTTCTCTATACCTTTCTCTATACCCTTCTCTACGCCTTCCGCCGTGCCTTGCTCGACACCGGCCTTAAAGCCTTTGCGATAGCCCTGCTGCTCGGCACTTTTGATGTACGGGTGCATCTCTTTTTCTGTCATCATATCGCTGAAATAGTTGTCAATCTCCTGGTCGTCAAGGCCGCTGACACGCATCGCCCGCTCTAACCTCTCAAACTCAGCGTCTTTCTCCGACCTCGACTTCGCAAATATAGCGAAATTTCTGAATATCCGGCACCATGCTGCCACAGGACTGTCATATTCATCAGTGTAGCGCATTATCCTCGGCAACTCCAACAGATAGAACGACATCCGGTCTCCGAACGGCTCGGCCGTCTCGATCTCACGCAGACTATAATGGTACAGGATTTTGTCCTCAGGCGAGTCCGGATGATCGTCCTCATAGTTCATTATGCAGATGACCTTGACGGGTGTCAGGGCATATTCCTCATCCCCGCGCTTCACCTGTCTGGTCACCAGCCTTGAGCCGTAGAAGAGCAGACGGTCGCGCTGGTCGAAACGCGACGTCCTCTGCATCTCGACCAGAATCGTCCCGCCCGGTGTCCGGCAAAGAAGGTCGAAGAGTATCCTCTTGTCCTGCGGAGATATCTCCGTCAGTTCCGCGTTCCGGAACTCGACCGAGGTGATGTCCTCCTGAAGGATATCATTGAGGAGCCGGACAAGCAATTCAGGGTGGTTCTGGAACAGATACTTGAACGCCCAGTCGCAGGTCAGGTCAAGATACTCCGGCGTGGCGAGCCGCTGTGCGTAGGCATCCTTCTCCTCGTCGGTCATCCCGACGAACCGCACGTCGTTCTCAATCAGCCTACGGCAGTGGCGGTAGCGTTTAAGGTACTGCTCCTCCTCCGATGCGGCGACCGGGCAGTCAGTGGCTTCCTCCGCGGCTTTACAACCTGTGGTCTCCTTGTTAATAACCTCCACCTGTTCAATGGCATGTTGGCCATTTAAGTCTCGTCCGACAATCTCGTGGTCCATTGCCTCACGTTCAATGATGCCCTGTTCAAAGGCCCCCTGATCAATGGACCGCTGTTCAATGGTCTCTTGGTTAATGGTCTCTTGGTTAATGGTAGTCTGGTCATCGGCCTTCCGCCTGACGGCACATTTTCTCTCTGAAGTCCTCATAGTTGAAGTGAATCATGTCTGTTTGTCAAAATGTCCCGCGATTTCTCCCGGAACACGACCGCAAGTTAGGCATTCCTAATGAAAGGAAACAGAAAGAAACACATTCAATTCATAAAAAACAGAAATATTTTCGGTGATACCCCCGAAGAAACCACTACTTGAGGCTTCTTTGACACGGCAGCCACCTTCGGCAAAGTGCTTTAGCGTCACCGTTGGCCTTTAGACACTCCAAAAACCCTCCGGCAACGCATTGAGCCATATTCGTTTCCCAAGAGTGTTCCGCAACACTCTTGAGAGACGTTCTAGCCCGAAAACGTTGCCCAAGCGCCACCTCCCCCGAAAGATCACCGAGAAATATTAGACTCTCGACATCATCAAGGCTCCTCTATTCCTCGTTTCGATGAATCGGAGGTGCTTCGTTGAGGACGTTAGAGTCATTCAAATTACTGGTTAACCCTCGTCGTATGTCCCGATTTTAAGCCGTGGCGGATAAATGCCACAAATGACAACCCTACCCCTTACCCAAAACATTCCAAAACGGCACCCTCCCTAAGTATGCCATGCCACTTCACAGCAATAAGATTCCTAAACACATACGTGAGAGTCTTATTATTCCCGACAAAGCGCATTTTTATCATAAAATGATTATCATAAAATGATAAAATGTCATATTTACAATGTAAGACATTATAACTTTGATAGATACATCAATCACGACAGGGTACGCCGGAGTCCATTTTTTTTGCGGCAGGGTCAAAGGGACAAGCGGAGTATCAAATCAGTTCGCGGATTATCTCGTCGGAGGTGAAGAGGCGGGATTCGGGGATGCGGATGCTGCCGCCTTGCTTCTCAAGGGCACCTTCACTCAAAAGGGAATTAATGACCGTGCGGCCGGCCAATGAATATAGTTCCGCGGCTTCCAAGCCTTTGTCGGTGCGGAGGGAGAGCATGATCCTCTCGACACGAATGTCCTCCGGCGAAAGGGTCTCGAAGTTTCTTGAATATGTGGCCAACTTTCCGCTTGGATTCCGGGATGAAGTTTGACACGAAGTCGAGTCCGGATTACAGGACGAGATTCTGTCTGGATTGCAGGATGAGGTTTCATCCTGCTGACGGTGCGGGAGTTCCTGGCTGTTCCAGGAGCGTACATTGCCGGTCAGGGAATGGGCACCGGGGCCGAGGCCGATGTACGGTGCCCGGCGCCAATAGGCGCTGTTGTGGACGGCTTCGAAGCCGGGCTTTGCGAAATTGGAGATTTCGTAATGATGGTAGCCGGACCGCCCAAGACATCTGCACAGGATGTCGTACTGCCGGCGACATTGTTCCTCGGAAGCCTCAACGTAACGCCCGTCGGCTACCATCTTGGCAAGGGCGCTTCCTTCCTCTATTGACAGTTGGTAGGCCGAAATGTGCTCTGGAGAAAGTTCCAAGGCCTTTTCGATCGTGTCTTTCCAGGTCTCGTCCGTCAGTTGGGATATGCCAAAGATCAGGTCAATGCTGATGTTCCGGACTCCGCTTTCGCGAAGGATATGGAAAGCCTTGACGGCATTCCCTGCATCGTGGCGGCGGTTCATCCAACGGAGAATGTCATCGTTGAATGACTGGATGCCCATGCTGATCCTGTTCACACCCAAGGCAAGAAGTCCGCGGACATATTCACGGCCTTTTTCCACTATATCTTCGGGGTTCACTTCAACGGTAAACTCATCGAAGAGTTCTGTCGGGGTGGTCACTTCGACAGGCTCAGTGACCAAAGAAAGCCGTTCAGTCTGGGAAACCGCACCGACAATCCGTGACAAAACATCAAGAGGAAGCACCGATGGGGTGCCTCCTCCGATGTATAGGGTGTTGACCGCATCCTGTGCGGACATATTCATTTCCAGTTCCTTCCGGCGGTCACGAATCTCAGCGATGACGGCATCTGCATATTCATTGAACGCCTGTCTGCTCCGGCATATTTCCGAATAGAAGTCGCAGTAAGTGCAGAAACTGCCGCAGAAAGGGACGTGAAGGTAGATCACAGGTTAGCGGAGCAAGAGTTCAGTCTTGCCGAGGAACGCCTGAGAGGTGTAGGCCTCAACCGTGTATATTCCCGACTGATAGGAAGGAATGTCGTTGAGATAGATGCTCAGGTCAACCTCCTTACCCTCGTAGTCAACCTCACGGGAAGCGGAGGCGACCATAGTCTGGCCGTTGAACGAGAATGAGGTCTGCGTGCTGTTGGTGAGAAGGATTCCGTCCGGATCCTTGACGCGGAGATAGACTCTCACCGGTCCCTTAGGAGCCAGGTCGTTCTCGACAAGGCTCAGGGAGGCCAGAAGTCTCACTACCCTGCTGCTACGGTCCGTAACCTTGTCGGAAGCGTTGTAGGCGGCGACGCTCAAGCCTCTGGACTTGATCACGGAACCGGCGGCCACCTGACCGGTAAGGTTCTCGACCTTGCCCTTGAGGTCAGCGTTCTCGGCACGGCTTTCGGCGGCCTCGCGGCGCGCGGCGGCGGCATCGGCTGTCAGCTTGTGGTTCAATGTGTTGAGCGAGTCAATCTGCACTATGTAGTTTCTCATGATGCTGCGCAGGGTTCCGAGTTCCTTCTCGTACTGACGCATCTTGCGGCGGTTCGTGGCCTCGGTCTTCTGGATCCTCTCTATCAACTGGTTGACCTCTTCCTTGGAGGAGTCCAGCTGGCTGTTGATCGATGCATAGTCAGATGAAAGGCTGTCGTAGTCTCCCTTGAGGGCGATCATCTGCTGGGTAAGGTCGTCCTTCTCAGCGTTAAGGTCCTTTACAAGGCTGGACTTCGAGAACCAAATGTAGGCAAGTCCCGCGGCAAGCAGCACCGCCACAGCCACAAGAATCCACATAACCTTCTTGAGGCTTTCATTCTTTCTTTCCTGCTCTTCGCGCTCACGACGCTCGCGGATAGGATCAATTTCTGCCATAGTCTTTCGATTTAATGATTAATGACACAAAAATAACAAAACTATTTCATATCTTTGCTTCGTTAGCAAAAATCGGACTATTATGAAATATTTTATCAGAGCTGTCAAATACTTTTTCTACTTCACCATCCTGTTTGTGGTCATAATGGCGGCGCTCGTGTTCATCGGAGTCGTCAAGGCTGATGTCAGCCTAATGTTCCGCGATGGCTATAAGTCGCTGTGGCAGATAGCCTTGCTATTCGCTTTCGTTTCAGCCTTCTACCCAAGATTCGGTTTCATCAAAAGATCAGTCATATTAAAAGGTGAATATTCCGACCTCCGTGGCGGGATTATTGAATATATGGAGATGCGCGGCTACCGCCTCGAAAGCGAGGATGGCGAGAATATGACATTCCGCCTCCGCTCCAAGTTCAGCGCCCTTTTCAAGATGTTCGAGGATCGGATCACAATGACCCGCGAGCTTGGCGGCTTCGAGGTGGAAGGCCTGACCAAAGAAGTGGTGCGGATTGTCGGTGGACTGGAGTACAAATTCCGGGTGCTGGACGAGGAGTAATCCACATTTACGGGAAATGAATATGCTCGATCGGTGCTGCCGGCACCATTGAAGCACAGATATAACACTCTAATATTCAAAGATTATGGCAGAAGAACTCAAGACTGTCGCAAAGTTCGACAACGCGATGAGCGCCCACATCACAGCGGGTATGCTCAATGAGAACGGCATCCCTGCCGCAGTGTTCGGGGAGAACTCCTCCTACGTCTCACTGAACTATGTAGATCCTGTCGAGGTAAAGGTCAACGCCGCCGACTACGACGCCGCCATGGCCCTCATCAACTCCAACGACCGCTAATATCGGCCATAAGCCTTAGGCGCAAGACTCCATTATTAGACAAATCTGCTACGCCTCGTCAAGAATCTTCTTGGCGGCGTAGGAGAGGGCGTCATAGAAATCCTGTCCGAAGACGGAGATGAGGGGATCGCGGAGGAACTGATAGACACGGATGCCTTCGCGGCGGCCTTTCTCGTAGGCATCCTTGCATATTCCCCAACGATGGAGGTTCAGGGCCTGGCCGCCGCCGGTGAGTTTGGTGACGCGGATCGGATAGAGCCAGCAGGACTGGGGTTTGCGGAACTTGCACTCGCCTTGGAAGAAGCACCGTTCGATGGAGCAGAAACAGTTGCCGGCCTCGTCGAAAGTGGTGTAGGCGCATTCCTCGGTCTGATCCACGACCGGGGTAACGATGTCCCCGTCACGGTCGATGGAGAAGAAGCCCTCCTTGTCAATCTGCGCGCGGCCCTGCGGCCTCATAAGCTTTGAATATATGGGGTAATTCTCCTCCAGAGGCTCCAGCTCCGACTCCTCCAACGGAGCCCCGCTGTCCCCTATTATGCAGCAACAGCCCTTGCAGACAGCGTAGTCACAGGCGAAATATTCAGTGACAACATCCTCAGACACAAGGATGTCGCCGATCTGGATAATGGTTCCGAACTTATTGTTTGACGACATATTCAATTCTCATTCCTTCGGACAGAGCTCCGAAAATTTCCTTTACCTTGTCGGCGGAGACACTGCCGATTCTGTTGTTATAACCGGTCAGCACGTCCTTTCCGCCGGAATAGCGCATCAGGACGGCGTCCACATAATTCTTCGGATCCGCAAGATAGGTCGAGTAGCCATTGGTCAGCAGGGACTTGCAGGAAGCGAGCTCCGCGGCGTTGACCGGATTGGAAAGCACGTTTTCAATCACCTTGCGGGCCTCCACAAGAGTCCTCATCGGCTGGTCGGAACCGCTCTTCACACCATAAGGGAGGCCGGATTCCGGCACAGGAGTGCAGGTGAATATCAATTCCAGAGCCTCCTGAGGCCAGATGCTGAAGCGGTCGGCCATTCTGACACTGAACCCGTGCTCGGCCATCACACCGGTAAGCCTGCGCTGGAGGGCGAGGCTGGCAACCTTGAATGCCATATAGTTCTCTGTCGTGAACGGCTCAGCGCAGGCCAAAGCCAGACTGATCTCAACAGGGGTTCCGATGCGGGAATATGTCGTGGCACCGGTGCGCAACTTATAAGATGAGAACTGGCGTACGGACGAGGACTTGCTGACCCGGAATCCGCCAAGATACTGGCAAAGGATTTTCTGGACGGACTCCGCCGACAGATCGCCCACAATCACAAGAACTCCGTCATTCGCTCTTATAAATTGATTGTCAAAAAAATCAGATGCGTCATCCAACGTTCTGGCGGTGAGACCGGACGGCGTCTTGACGGACGAGTAGTTGTAGTCCTGGTACATGAGGCTGTCCAGATAGGCCGGCTTGAGGGAAGCCAGTTCCATCCTTTTCCACGGCTCAAAGGCCGAAAGCGAAGGCTTCCGCATATTGGCGGCGGAAAGCAAGGCCTTGAGGGTCAGCATGAACCTGTTTGACGGGGCTGAGCCGTAGAGTCGCAGATCAGATGTCGAGACGGCACATGACATCTCCACCCCGTTGGCACGGAGCACTTTGTCGAAGTCGCTTCCCGGCATGCCGGCGATGTTGCACAGGCCGAACATATCGGAGAAAAACGCTCCCTCCCCGCGAGGAAGATTCCGGACAGTGGAGAAACCACCCTTTATCATAAAAGAGTAACTGAAACGCCCGGCAGCCGGCATCTTCTTGTAAATCACCTTCATGCCATTGGAGAAAGTCCACATCTCCCCTCCGGAGACAGGCTCCGCGGCCACAGACTTCATCTTGACCTTATTCCTTTCGTTCCAGAAAGCCGAGGTGTCCTTGGCCGTCACAGGCCACTTGTAGAGCGGTTTGTCCAGCATGGAGACCCCGTCGGTCACCGAACCGAACAGAACCGGCCAGAACCATTCGTCATAATCCTCCTCGTTTCCCGTCCATGTGATCTTGGGATTCTCCATCTCGGAGAGCAGGGCCAGAGTGTAACCGTTGAAAAGTTCGGTCTCAGCCTTTGTGGACATATTCCTGGAAGAGAAGAAGTTGGCCTTGGTCGCCGGGGAAGCCAGATCAGCTCCGTAAAGGTAAGAGGAGACGCAGCGCAGAACAAGGGCATCATTCGTCTGCGTCCTTAGGAAACCATTCAGGACGGAATTGCGCGCGACCAGATATTCCTCCGCCCCGATTCCCTTGGAACAAATCTCCGAAAGGACGGAGGCGACCGCCATCGAGGCTGGCATCAGCTGGCCGCGGGAGGTCCGCACACTCACGCTGAAACGCTCGTCACCAGCGCATGACGCACTTCCAAGATATTCAACATCAAACGATTCCACAGGAATATCCCTACCAAGGAAACTTTCGCGGAGACGGCTTGAGACAATCTCCCTCAACGATCTGGAGAATAGTTCCGAGATGAACGGCTGGATCGTGTTCATCTGGTCGTCAGGTGTCCTCGGCGAGCGGAACTCCACAGTCACGGAAGAACCGCCGGACGGGATGAATGAATATTCAGGAGCGATGGCAGGCCTCCAGACATATTCCTTCTTCTTGTAGGCGGGATTGCGGGAAGGAACCATCAGCGAGAATACGTTCATCCTTTCCTTGATGGCGGTAGGATTGATGTCACCCGCGATGATGATGGCATGCTGGCAAGGCTGAGCCGCGATGAGGTCGAACAGCATGAGAAGCGTGGTGTCCGACGCGGCCTGGTCAAAGACCGGCACATCATCGAATCTGAATATTGTCGCGTCGTCACGGTAGGAGATATATCCTTCCGAACGGCAGCCTATTCCCTTGCGCGACAAGAACTTATAAGGAATCGTCCTGTTGAAGTGGGGCAATGACGAAAGCTCTTTTCTCGCTGACAGAGTGTCGCTTACCCCCTTGCGCACAAGCGCGAAGTCAGCGACTCCCTTCATCGATGGATTCGTCAACAGATAGTAGGAAATCCCGTTGGTAAGATTGCCGGTAGTGACCGAGCCGTCCTTCTGAAGAACGGGCAGATTCTGCGCTGGCATCATTATTGAAAAACCAAACAGCGCAAAACACAAGACTGATTTGAAGATAAGACTACGCATCATTGACACCTCCCGTTTAGACAAAAATAGCCAATAATGTGCAATTGACACAAATTTTTATTACATTTGTGGTTATTGCGATTATAAGGAATATAGTTAAACATAATTTTTAATACGATGAAAAAGTTTATTCTCGCGATCGCTGCCGCGTTCATGGCAGCAAGCATGGCATCCGCCCAGGACATGGCCCAGGCAACAGAACTCTACAATAATGGAGCCACAGCCATCTCTATGAAGAATTGGACTGAAGCCCTCGACTGCTTCCAGAAAGCTCTCGAAATGGGTAAGACCATAGGCGCTGACGCCGATGAGCTCGTGGCAAACTGCAAGAACGCCATCCCTGGAGTCTCCCTTGAGATCGCAAAGGACCTGATCAAGGACGCGAAGTACGATGAGGCCGCCGCCAAACTTGACGAAGTCGCCAAAATAGCCGAGGAATATGAGAACGCCGAGGTTGCCGAGAAGGCTAAGGAGCTCGTTCCTCAGATGTGGATGCAGAAAGGTGTTGACGCACTCAAACTGAAGGACTTCGCCACCGCCGCCGATGGTTTCGCGAAGTCTTACGCCGCCGACACCACCGCCGGAAAGACAGCCCTCTACCTCGGACAGGCTCTCGGAGCCCAGGGCAAGACCGATGAGGCCATCGAGGCTTTCAGGCATGCCGCATGGAACGGTGAGGAGGCCGAGGCCAAGGAGCAGGTTTCCAACATCTATGTAAGGCAGGCCAACGCCGCCCTTAAGGGTCAGAAGTTCGCTGACGCCGTGAAGGCAGCCGAGAAGGCCAACAGTTATGTCGAGAACGCCACAGCTTACCTCATCGCAGGGCAGAGCTCACAGAAACTCAGCAAGAACGCCGACGCCATCAAGTACTTCGAGAAGTATCTTGAGATGAAACCGGACGCGAAGAACGCTCCGGCCATCACTTTCACCGTGGCCGCCCTCTATCAGGGCGCTAAGAACAACGCCAAGGCTCTTGAATACTACAAGAAGGTACAGGACGATCCTAAGTTCGGCGCACAGGCCAAGCAGATGATCGCTTCCCTCAGCAAGTAACCAATGAAGTTCCTCGAACTTCTTGCTCCGGCAAGAAACGCTGACATCGGCATCGCGGCTATCGACTGCGGTGCCGATGCCGTGTATATCGCCGGACCTGCGTTCGGGGCGCGTCAAGCCGCCGGAAACTCGATGGAGGACATCCGGAGGCTCACCGAATATGCCCACAGATTCGGAGCGCGCATATTCCTGACACTCAACACTATTCTTTTTGACAACGAGCTCGCGGAGGCGGAAAGGCTGCTTGCCGAGGCTAAGGACGCGGGAGTGGATGCCATCATCGCGCAGGACCTTGCGGTCTGGGAACTGACCGACCTGCCGGTCCACGCATCGACACAATGCGCGATAAGGACTCCGGAAAAGGCCCAGCTTTACGAGGGGATCGGAGCCTCACGGTTGGTTCTGGAACGGGAAATGTCTCTGGACCAGATCCGTGCGATAAGAGCGTCTGTGGACTGCGAGCTGGAGTTCTTCGTGCACGGAGCGCTCTGCGTCTGCTACAGCGGCCAGTGCTATATGTCAGAGCGGATAGCCGGGCGAAGCGCCAACCGGGGGGAATGCATCCAGGCGTGCCGGTCGCTTTACGACCTTGTGGACGAAGATGGAAACGTACTGGTGCGGAACAAAGCCCTGCTGTCGCTGAAGGACTACAACCTCAAGGACAGGCTGCAAGACCTTGCGGAAGCGGGAATATGCTCGTTCAAGATCGAGGGAAGGTTGAAGAACATCTCCTACGTGCGGAATGTCGTCCGGGCATATTCCTTGGCATTGGATGAGTTGGTCGCGGCGAATCCGGGAAAGTACCGTAGGGTTTCTTTCGGTCGGTCGGAAGGCGGGTTCACGCCGGATCTGGCCAAGACTTTCAACCGTGGGTACACGCAATTGTTTCTGGACGGAAAACGGTCTGGGAACTGGTCCTCGATGGACGCGCCGAAATCAATCGGAGAAGAGGTCGGGACGGTGGTTTCCATCGCCCCGATGCGCCAGAACTATTCAAACGGAAAGAGGCCGAGCGAGGAGTATGTCACGATAACTGTGCGGATGAAAAATCCGGATGACAGGCTTCAGAACGGAGACGGATTCTCTTTTCTGTCCAAAGGTCGTGGGGAGATTGTCGGTTTCCGTGGCGATGTCTGCCAAGGGAACCGGATAACGTGCAGAAATGTCACTGGACTCTATCCAGGAGCCAAACTGTACCGGAACCTCAGCAACGCATTCGAGAAGGAACTGGAGTCTAACCTGCCGGTCAGGACGATTCCTGTTTCGGTGGATATTTCGGTCATTGTGGTTCCGGTCACTACGACAGGATCAGTGACCGAATGGTGCCGCACAGTGACAGAAAATCTTGGCCCAGTGACCGATGACTCTTGCCCAGTGACCGAAAAGGGCCGGTCTCCGAGCCGGTCGAAGCGACTGTGCAAGCAGACATATTCACTGAAAATCAATGCGGTGAGCCAGGACGGGCGGAGTATTGTGCTGGAACGTGAGGCCGGAGACAGCACGGCGGAGAACGCGAAAAGAATGCGAGAAATGTTCGTGGCACAAATCTCAAAGGACACGGGAATATATTCATTCACACTCAGTTCGCTTAACGTGGAAACTCCTGACGGCTCGCTGCCATTCCTTCCGGCCTCAGCGCTGAACGCGATCAGGCGCGACCTCGCCGCCGCCCTCGACAAAA
>ERZ1026776.516-NODE-516-length-26343-cov-8.543176_pt1 | contig 26343 bp, 24 predicted proteins | sample MGYA00380125_ERZ1026776 | MGnify/ENA primary metagenome ERZ1026776 (study PRJEB33269, sample SAMEA4719761) | human gut metagenome | biome: human-associated habitat; feature: organic feature; material: feces | place: Cameroon | collected 2013-10 ...
TTGTCGGGCGCATCCTAAATATGAATCTACGATTCATATGCGCCCTCCGCTCGCCATCCGTGGCTCAGTGGCGGCTTGTTTGAACATCGTGTTCAAACATTGCTGCTATTATTCCAGAACATTAAGAACTTCTACGCCTCAAACATATGCATATTCCAAACATAGTTGCAGGAATTACACATACAGAACCAGATTACAATATACTTTTTCGTATTTTCAACACTTCTTATGCCTTTGTTCTATATTTTCCAAATTATTACATATGATAGCACAGGAGATTTGCTGAAACAACGCAAATTCTATGAAATTTTGGTGAATCTTAGGAATCGGCGGTACAGCAAAAATCCGGCAATCGACGTAATAATCTCCGTAACCGGAAACGTCAGCCAGAAGAAGTTTAGCCCGATTTTTGAAAATGCATACCCAAGCGGAACAAATAAAAATACCGTTCTTATCACCGTAAGCATACTGCTTGTAAACGCCTTTCCAACCGCCTGAAAGAACACCGGAAATGTCAGCGATGTTACAAGCGGAATAAAGCTCACCGCGATGATGCGGAACGCCACCTTACCGATACAGATTACCTCTGCATCATGTGAAAAGACATGCAGCATCTGTCCCGGTATCAGTTCAAAGCAAAGCACGCCAAGCATCATTAGGGATACTCCATATATAAGTGCCAATGACAGCGTCTTCTTACAGCGTTCAATCTTCATCGTTGCATAATTATAGCTTAAAATCGGTACAATACAGGTCTGCATCGCACCGAGCGGGATGAAGAAAAACGCCTGCCATTTGTAATAAAGTCCAAGTACTGTCACCGCCTGATCAGAGAAGGTTGCAAGTACCATATTGAGTCCGAATATATAAAACGTGTACGCGGACTGCATCAGTATATTCGGAATTCCCATCTTATAAATCTTGCGGATATCCGGCAGATACACAAATAACGCCGGTGACCTCCGGAATCCTCTGCGCATGACAATCAGCGCCGCTACAATCTGTCCAACGACTGTTGCTGCCGCAGCTCCTGCGATTCCCATCTTCGGCAATCCAAACATACCGAAGATTAAAAGCGGATCCAGTATAATGTTTGTAACCGCACCTGCAATCTGCGCGATCATCGGCGTCTTCATATCGCCGTTTGCCTGCAGTATCTTCGTCCAGATACTCTCCAGAAAAAGTCCGAAAGAAAAGACGCATACAATCCGTCCATACGTCACAACCTCTTTGATTACCTCTGCGGAATCCGTCGACATCTTCGCATATGCTGGCATGAAAAAATAGCAGAGCACTGCAAATACCGCCCACATAAACAGAGTGAGTGGTGTGCCGATTCCACCGACCTCGTCCGCCTTTTCACCCTCGGACAATCCTAAGTAGTGCGCCATACACGTATTGATACCAACACCGGTGCCAACCGCAAATGCGATCATCAGAAGCTGAATTGGATAGATGATGGATAGCGCAGTCAATCCACTCTCGGAATATCGGCCGACAAAGAAGCTGTCCACAATGTTATACAGTGCCTGTATCAACTGTGCCAGCATCACGGGCGGTGCCATCTTCCATAGTATTTTACTGATTTTCTCTGTGCCAAACATCTGGCTGTCTTGTTTCATGTTTTACCATTCCTCGCTGTCCCACAAGATTGTGAATGGTCCATCGTTCTCCAGCTCGACCTTCATATCTGCGCCAAAGCTTCCGCATTCCACTTTTCCAAATGTCTCCACACATTTTGCCTTGAAATACTCATACATTTCCTCAGCAAAGTCCGGCGCACCCGCCTTCACAAAGCTTGGGCGGTTTCCTTTCCTGCAGTCCGCATATAATGTGAACTGGGATACGACCAGCACCTCTCCGCCTACATCGGTGATTGACAGGTTCGTCTTGCCCTCTTCATCTGCAAAGATCCGCAGGGTTGAAAGCTTCTTCACATAGCGGTCAACCATCTCCTTTGTATCTCCCTCTGCCACACCGAGCAGAAGCAGATAGCCCTTGCCGATGCTTCCGATTGTCTCTCCATCTACTTTTACGGATGCGTGATTGACACGCTGTATTACGATTCGCATGATTTTTCTCCTGTTATTCTTGTTCTATTTTTTGACAGAAATCAGATATTCTATGTTGTTCTTATCTGTCTCTGTTCCGTCAAGTAACCCTATTATACATATGCTTTTTCCTTGTTTCAACCATGTTTTTCTTTCTCTTTTTTTCTCTTGGAGCAATCTTCCGGTTTTGCACACTTCTGCTCCAACCCGCTTGCTTTCCTCTTTCTTCCTCTTGGAGCAATCTTCCGGTTTTGCACACTTCTGCCCCAACCCGCTTGCTTTCCTATTCCTTCCTCTTGGAGTAATCTTCCGGTTTTGCACACTTCTGCCCCAACCCGCTTGCTTTCCTATTCTTCCCTCTTGGAGTAATCTTCCGGTTTTGCACACTTTTACTCCAACCCGCTTGCTTTCCTTTTCCTTCCACTTGGAGTAATCTTCCGGTTTAACCCACTTCTGCTCCAACCCGCTTGCTTTCCTTTTCCTTCCACTTGGAGTAATCTTCCGGTTTAACCCACTTCTGCTCCAACCCGCTTGCTTTCCTCTTCCTTCCACTTGGAGTAATCTTCCGGTTTTGCACACTTTTACTCCAACCCGCTTGCTTTCCTATTCTTCCCACTTGGAGCAATCTTCCGATTTTGTACACTTTTGCCCCAATTTACCAGCTCCCGCAACTTCACCCATTGGAGCAAATTTTCTATTTTAGGAAAATTCCCCCAATCCACGCATATACTTTCTCAGGACATAGTATAAATTTCCAAAAAATCCATAAACTATATGCATATCTGCATGAACCAACTAACCCAAGAAAGGACAAACCAACATGAAATTCAAAACCAACGCCATCCGCTTTCTATTTATCTCCATCCTCGGAGTGTTGCTGCATTTCACCTATGAATGGTCGGATCAAAACCGCATCGTCGGTCTGTTCTCTGCCGTCAACGAATCCACATGGGAGCATCTGAAGCTGATCTTCTTCCCGATGCTTCTGCTCACGTTGATCGAGCTGTTCTTCTTCCACGAAAAAATGCCGGCAAATTACCTTTGGGCACGCACCCTCGGCATCTTGTCCGGCATGATTTTCATCGTCGCAGTCTTCTATACATTGAATGGTATCCTTGGCAAAAACTACGACTGGATTAACATTGTATTGTATTTTGCAGGTGTTGCGTTCGCCCTCTTTGTCGAAAATGATGTCTACCGAAATGGGAAGGCAGAAAAGCTCATCCTTTCTTCCGCGATTTTGCTCCTCTTAACCGCAGCATTTTTCACCTTTACGGAATATCCACCACAGCTCGGCATCTTCCGGGAGATCTGATATCTGACCAGATTCCGCTCGCATTCACATAATATTCCGCTTTCGCATGATTCCATATCCACAGCCTGTCAATCCTGCAATCAGGCAGATGAGATATGGAATCCCAAACGTAGTCGTAAGCACCACATCCTGCGGATACAGACTGTCAGAATAATACCTGCACATCATCGCATATCCATGCACCAAAAAGCGATTTCCATAATACGCTGACAGCACCAGAATAAATGTAATCACACTCATTACCGCTGCACTATTCATATAGAGAGATAACAGAAGCTGTATCATCGACTGCACGATACCTGCCAGCACAGGAAGGAGCACCGCCATACAAATAAGCTCTGACACCGGGGTATCTGCCACCTCCTCTCCATAGTAAAGAGAAAGTGCTATCTTCTGACCGGAAATCGACATGTTCCCAGTTGAAATCCATGCATATCCGTATGTCATGCCATAGAGCAGCAGAAAATAAAACAGGTTGATGCAGACACAGCAGATACATTTCGAGCTCCACCACAGCACACGGCTCCGGCTCTTTAGCATAAGCTGCATACCAAAACCATGCATATCCTCTTCTACATAATTTCCAATACAGTATGCAAGCAGAATATACTGCAGAATCCATGCCAATGGAAGTCTGAACTGATCCGGTGTATTCTGGTTAAAATGAAATGGTCTCTGCCCCCAAAACTCATTGACCATATACCCAAGCGGTGACCAGCTTTCGCCATACATTCCCAGATAATCTCCACTCGCCCGGTCGAGCAAAAGACACGTAATAAAGACAAGCACGATAAGCCACAGATACCTTCTCCAAAACCGGATCAGTCCCTCACTGATATCATATTCCAAGAAGTGCAATAATCTCATATCATGCTTCCTCCTCCAACCGTCCCTCTGACATATGCAAAACCGTATCCGCCATATACTCCATTTCCTCTTTGTCGTGACAGGCAATGATGATAATCCGTTCGTCGTCCATCAGCGCCCGGATGGCATCCCGGATCACGCTGACACCTTCCGCATCGATCGCATTAATTGGTTCATCCAGCAGGATAATATCCGGTTTTCCCATAATTGCAGCTGCGATTCCAAGCCTCTGACGCATACCAAGCGAATACTTGTAATACTTCCGTTTGTCGTCGGGATCAAGCCCCACCTGTTCCAGGGTTGCCCGGATTTCATCCTGCGGCACACCGCCCTGCACCTTCGCCAGTATCTCCAGATTCTCCAAGCCGGTATATCCTCGCAGAAACGCAGGATTCTCAATCAGAAGTCCCATGCTTGGCGGAAATGAAATATCCTTTCCGAGTGTCTTTCCATTGATCTTCACAGCTCCGCCGGTCGGATAGATCAGCCCTGCCATCGTCCGCATCAGCATCGTTTTCCCACAGCCATTCTTGCCACTTAAACCATAGATACAGCCTCCGGTAAATGTCTTTGTCACATCCTGCAATACCGCAACTCCCTTTATCTTCTTTGTCACATGTTCTAACTTTATCTCCATTTTCCCTGCACACTCCTCTCTTGACAGATATCACCGGACATTATAGAAAATCCCTCCGACGGTTTGAAAGCCATAACAGTAATCCTTCCACTGCCAGAATCACAACTGTTACACTCACAATCCCACGAAATGTTATCCCAAAAACCAGCTGGCTCGGATTTACAAACATAGCCGGATTGTAAGCTGCAAACTTCGGGAACAAATTATACACACCATAAAACAGCATACAGTGAAGCAGCATGGGAAATATCAATGTACCGAATCTGTTTTCCATCCATCCGACACACAGGAGTGGGATTTCTGCATAAATCCCCCCATATACAAATCCGATTCCAGTGTAGCTGATTGCATATAATATCGGTTTTTCAAAGAAAAGCGCACTCCACATCATGGAATTTCCTACAACATTCTGCAGGGAAATCGGATCAATCCCAACTGCCGGAAGATAACAGGCGGAAAGTAACAGACTTATCAGCAGCGGTGCCGCTATCGCACATCCACCGCTAAAAAAAACTGCCAAAGCCTTACCTGTGATATACTGCTTTCTTCCCCGACGGACAAGCATCTGCATTGCATACCCGGATTTCCATTCCGAATACAGGGAAATACTGTATGGTAACACCGCAAAAAGTGGCAATGAAAGGAAGAGAAACTGATTAAATGACGAATAATATTCACATCCGATCCACCCCTGCATGATACAGGTCTGAAACCATGAACCGTAATGTTCATCGGTCACAGGTAATCCAAGAATATGATTTCTTTCTTTCATATTTACCTGATAAATATTCTGATACGCCCATATTGTCTGTATGACTGCGACCAGAACGCCGGCCAATGCCGCTACGAAAAATCCTTTGGAACGGAATGCTTTTTTCATCTCTGTTGTAATAACTTCTTTCACTGCACCTTTCCCCCTTCATATCGGATATCCTGAATCTTCATCTCCGTCTTAACCGGATATGTTCCAAGCACAGTCTCATACTCCATCCTTCCATTCTCCACATCCTTCCATTGCTCTTCCGATAAATTTGCCTTATAGATTTCATACGGAATCACGACTGTATCACCCGACTGGAAGTTTCCATCCGAAAGAGACGGATTCATATCCTGCGTCATAAACGGATCTGTGCCATTAAACAAATGCGCATATTGAATCGGAATATAAAGATCCAGTTTGTTTGCTTCCTGTACTTTTCCAATCTGATATTCAACAACCAATAGTTTCATCTCATCTGCAGGTATGCTCGGATTCTGATAATCGGTAAGCTCTGGATGCTGTGTATAGAAATCTGAGCTGTTCCACATCTCGGCATTTACGATTGTATACGAAAGTCCACAATATTCCGCTGTCTGTCCCTGCGGAACCTCCTTTATTTCTGGTGAATATGTATGGGTGTTCACATACCAAATACGCAGACCCAGTCCAGTTACCGCAAGCAGGATACCAATTAAAATCAAAACCTTTTTTCTTTTCATGACATATGCTTCTCCTTCACAGTTATTGGCACTCTATATAAATGTGTGTCAACGCATCACGGATATTTTTTTCCTGCCATGCCTGATCTCCAGAAGATGGCATATCCCCAGCTATTTCCAGATAATATTTCGGAGAAGTGAAAACCTCATCCACGGATTTCTCTCCTATGAATTCATATGGATCTTCGCCATTCCCATCCCCTTCTGTATAACATTCAACATAACTGGTTCCTCCAATAGCTATCGTTACCGTCTCTCCTGGTTGAATCTGATAATATCTGGCAAGTTTTTCGATCTCCGCACCCTGTATTTCTTCCCAGCCGTCTCTTTTTGACATATAGAAATCGTTATACGCATACCCATAGAAACTCTTTCCGTCTACATATGAGATATAATCATCCTGTGTACACACAATCTCACACATAGTTGGCAAAAATTCCTTCTCATACCGATCCTCGTTTGTTACTTCAATCTCCGCATATACAAAGTTCGCTCCATTATCAAACTCTTCTGTTATCCATTTGGAATCCTTAGGATCTGTCTCAACGTAGTCCGAATTATAATGCTCACTCTCTACAAACTCTTCATATGTATCGTATACGTGGAAATACGTGACAGTAAATCCAAATCCATTATATATCTGATAGCTTCCTTTGGAAAATACGGAACCATCCTGTTCTACTTTCTCCTTATTTTCTACTGCCTGCTCAAAAAATTGCTGTTCTTCATCTTTATCTGATGCCGATGCAGCCATATCCGTGGCAGTTTCTGCTGCCACGGACGATGATACTTCTTCTGTCGTTACTTGCCCATTTCCAATAGAGCTTTTATTTTTTACAAAGCCTATCATGCCAATAATCACGGAAAAGCAAATAACACTGCCTAAAAAAAATATCACTCGTTTTTTCATATTGTCCCTCTCTCCTTAATTCAAAATAGTATAGCTTCCCGCACAATCTGGACTCCATACACCTTTTGCTGTACCATTGCCACTTTGTGATTTCACTCCCAAAGATGCATACCTATATCCTCGTTCATATACGCCATTTGTAACAGCATATTTTCCTGTTCTATTTACAACACACTCTCTCGTAGCTCCATACTCATTTCCCGCCGGTTTTAATGAATCATCTGTTCCATACGATCCATAAGGAGTTATCATGAGTTTTGTCAGATTATTATATGCTCCATTCCAGTTAAAATAAATTTTGCTGATATTATCTTTTTTTTCTTTTTAAACCCATTTTTATCCTATCATACGCACAGATGCTCCTTTCATTTTTTCTGCGAATGGTCAAAAACGGGGGGTGAAGTGCATTTTACCCCCTGTTTTTGACCATTTACAAGAAATGATATATTACCGATTATTCTATGCTATGATACCTATATAATTTTTTAACTTTTTTAGATTTGATTCTATCCAGATTATGTTCTTTTGTGTTATCGTAATATGGATAAACCAATTATTGGGGCGAATCAGCAAAGGGGGTTCTCAATGAAACTGAACATTGCAATCTGTGACGATGACGAAGCAGCAATTGAACATTTAAAATCCTGTATCACACATTTTTATTTTGCGTTTGATGTGGAAGTTTCTATCTCTACATTTACAAGCGGAAGAGCATTCTTAGATTCCTATACAGAAAAAGGACAATATCAGTTAATTTTCATGGATGTAGAAATGCCGGAGCTAAACGGTTTGGATACCGCAAGCATCCTGCGTTCTACCATCGACCGTTATGCCTTGCTCGTGTTCGTGAGCAATTATCCGGAATACATGCAAAAAAGCTTTACCGTCCGGGCATTTTACTATCTGACGAAGCCGTACACCACAGAGGATGTCGAAGAAGTACTGCAAAATGCGATAAACGAAATCGAACAAAGTCATACGATCTATTCCATTGTTTCTACCACAGAAGGGGAGATGACGATCTATATTCAGGATCTTCTCTATATCGAGGTTGAAAATAGTGATGCACAGACATTACTATTTCATCTTACGAACCGCACGATCTCTGTACGTGGAACGCTTGCCTACTGGCAGGAAACACTTGCCTCCCGGCACTTTTACAAATGTTATCGCAGTATCCTGCTGAATCTGAAGCATGTACATTATTTTGAGAACAAATATGTACTATTGGATAACGGAGAACGCCTCCCCCTGAGCAGAAATGCCAGACGGGAGCTGCTTTCCATCTACATGAATCACATTGTAGAATTAAATGATTTAAATTAGGGGGAGAACTATGTATTACGCGATTGAAGCACTTACCTATCTCTTTGATATGGTCATAATTATCATCTATATGAACGGCATCTTTCATAAGGAAAATCGTTGTACCGCTTATCCGCTCTATATTGCGTGCTTCCTTATTATGGAGATACTTATCTATGTAAACCAGACTCTGTGCACCGGACTGCCATCCAAGCAATTTACAATAGCCACAAGCACCGTAAGTCTGCTTACGACCTTTGCCCTGACCTTCCTATACAGGACGCGCCTGTCAAACCGCATATTTGTATCCATTTCCTTTCAGATTCTTGCTCTGCTTGGAGAAAGCTTTTTCCTGTTTCTGGTGAAAATAATAAACCCAGCAGTCATAGATCTCCCTCTCCGCCAGCTTTCGATCCTCATGAATCTCGGTTCCAAGATCATGCTGTTCCTGTTGATTCTGGTTGTGATTTTCTTCTGGAACCGACACATAAAATATCACGATTATAAATACAACCTGTTATTATTTACGACGCCCGTGCTTTCTCTGGTAATTACCCTTTGTATTCCTGTCCGCAGCAATTACCAGTCAAACAATGCGTACTATATGATCATCGCCTATTTTGCGATTGCCCTGTTAAATATATTGAATTATTGTCTGTTGGATAATTGTTTTAAGATGGAGCAGATCAAGGACGAAAACCTTTCTATGCGCAGACAGATTGATTTTCAGCAGGAAAAATATTTCCAATTGGGAACCGCTTACAAGAAAACCCGCAGCATCGTACACGATATGAAGAACCATTATTTTGCAATCTCCGAGATGCTCAAGCAACAACAGACGGAGCAGTTAGATGCATATCTTCACTCTGCGATCAACGACATAGAAGCGAATTATATCAGTGTCAACAGCGGCAACCTTGTATTGGATGCCTTCATCAGCAGCTTCGAGATGCTCGCAAAAGAGAAGCAATTTGCCTTTTCCCAAAAGATTACATTGCAACCAACTCAGATTCCGGTCTCGGACTATGACCTGTGTACGATCGTCGGAAATATGCTGGATAACGCATCCGAAGCGGTCTGTAAATCCAGAAATCCGAACCGATATGTGCATTTCAATGTATGTATCTCTGAAAATAATACGTTTGTTATACATATGCGCAACACCTGTCTGCCGGAAGACCAAATAAAAAAGTACCCGGATCACCGAATGGATCGCGGGTACGGTCTGGCAAATATAAAGATCATCACGGAAAAATATCATGGTTACATGCGGAGTCAATATATCGAGGATTCCTTTGAAACCATGATCGTCATTCCAATTCTTAACAGGAAACGATATTTTTAACGTTCCTCCTTAATCATAAGCAGGCATCCGGCAAGCAGCAGGATACAGGATACCCAGATTGCATGCACGCCGATCTGCATCGAGCAGATTCCTCCGGCACCGGCACCGACTGCAAAGATCAATATGATTCCGTAGTAATGCATCGCCTTGCGGAGCGCCCCTTTCTGGTGCTCCCGGATATAGACGGACAGGCTCTCGGTTCCGCTTCTTAAGTTTCCGATACACATCGTGCTCGCATAGCCATAGCCATTTACCTTCCGGAACGTCTGTACCTGCATCGCACAGGCAAACGATACAAGCATCGTCGCCGCCATGTTGAACTTCTGCGGCATAAAACCAACCGCCAGTAATATCAATATCTCCATCAAAACAACGATCTGCCGCCAGTGGATCTTTCTCGCATTCTTGTATGTATGTCCAATCCGTTCTGCCACAAGTACTCCAAATGCAAACGCAAGCACCGGGAACAGATAGTGCAGTGCACGCATCCAGTTTCCTTCCATCAGATGCTGACTCATCAGCACGACATTTCCAGTCTGTGCATTCGAGAATACACCATTTCGCACATTGTATGTGTACGCATCCTGAAATCCACCCGACAACGCCAGAATCGCACTTAATAAAAATGTCTCTGATGTCTGAATCTTTGCATGTCTTGATAATGTTTCCATCACAGTCACCTCTATATATTTCTCTATTAAAATATGCACGTTGTAAACAAATCTTTTGCAACTTTGTTACATTTACGATACAACTTCGATGCAATTCTACTCTATACTGCAATCAAATTCAAGAGCAGATATCATTTAACATGTATCTTTTACCAAAGGAGCGATTACTATGACAACCTTAAATGTGCGGATTCACGCACTAGAACATAATATCGAAATCATCAAAAATCTGGCTTCAGACTCCCAGATTATCGCTGTATTAAAGGGAAATGCTTACGGACTCGGCCTAAGCAAATTTGCAGCCTTTCTGCAAGCTCGGGGGATCAAAAACTTTGCGGTCACAGAATTATCTGATGCTGTAGAACTTCGCAAAAAAGGGATTTTGGGTGAAATTCTGCTTTTGACACCACTCTATAATTCAGAAGATATCACAAATGCGATCAAATATGATATTACACTCAGTATCACGAGTGTGGAATGTGGAATGATGCTGGAAGAAACCGCTTCTTATATAAATCATTTCTGTGCGCATGCACATCTGTGTATCGACACCGGCTTGGGGCGCTACGGCTTCTTATGTGAAAAAACCACGCAGATCGGCACTATCATTAACACGGTACATGCCATGACACATGTACAGATCACAGGAATTTATTCGCATTTTTACGCAGCATGTTGTAAGAATGAACGCTTTGTCAAAAAACAATTTGAAGATTTTAACAACCTTTGTACAACCCTCACGGACGCAGGGATTCCACTTGGGATACGTCATATCTCTTCCTCTTCCTCCCTCGTCCGTTTTCCGTATATGAATCTGGATGCTGTCCGCATTGGCTCTGCATTTCTCGGCCGCCTCGCTGTTTCAAATCCATATGGCTTTGAAAATGTATGCGATCTGACTGCGCGTGTAGACGACGTGTACCAGTTACCTGCCGGCCACAACATCGGCTACGGTAAATCCTGCCGTCTGTCGAAAGCGTCTACAACCGCCGTTGTGTCAGCCGGATATTTCCATGGACTTGGCATGACACGCGAAGTAACCGCAAAACGGCCCTCCCCGATCCAGTTACTTCACCTCTGCAAACGTGCCTGCTTACAGAAAAAGCAAACGGCAGAGTTTGAAGGCCAAACTCTGCCAGTCCTTGGTCAGATCAGTATGAATTCGTGCATCCTTGATGTATCCAAAACGCCCATTTCCATCGGTGATTTCGTGACCTTCCGAATCAATCCGCTCTTCGTAAATTCCGCGGTTCCACGGGTGTACTGTTAGATTATAAAGAGAGATCGATCGGGCCGTCAAATTTATTAATTTTCACGCCATTCACAAGTAAATCGTCACTGATTTCAATCACAATACAGTTTTTACCATCGATTTTCCGTACCTCGATAGCATCTGTCTGTTCAACCGGAAGTGAAACCTCCGTCTTACCGGACTTGATCTTCAACTTATTGCTTCCTTCGAACACATTACTCAAAAGCACCTTTCCATTCTCTTCGGTTGCCTCATCGAACGTCTTCGTAAACGCCTGAATCTCCTCTTCTTCAAACCCGCTTTCTTCTAAGATGCGCGCCGTCTCTTTCTTGTCAACGACCACTTCCCCCGGGCTGTCCTTCAACTCCATCTCATGTTCCCGCATGTTGGAGTAGATTGCCTTCGCCTTGTCAAATGTCATCTCTTCAACCGCTTCAATTGCATTGATAAACATCTCATTCTGCTTGCCTGCAGTTGCAGGAATCTCACAGCCAAACACATCCATGAGCAGACTGTCATTTAACTCGGACGGTTTCTTCGTATAGTAAAGTGCTGCGTGCACATCACTCATCCTCTCGTTGAATGCCGGGAATAAAAATCCATTCATCGGCAGCTCTACCATCATATTACGCATCGCATTCTCCAGACTATTATCGACCGGATTGTATATCAACCCCGCTTTCGATGGCTTGAGCGGACAAAACAGCGTCAGGTTGAACTTGTACACAACATCGGATGCATCCTCCATCTCAATGCCATCCGCCGTCTTTCCCGGTACATCGTAGACTCCATACACCAGCATAATATAATAATTATCCACATATGCATAAGAATCGCGGATCTTCTCAAAATACGCCTGCAACACCTGTGGATCTTTCAGCTCGCTGTTTAACACCTGCATCAGCGTATCCCGGTTTTGCACAGTGATTCCATTCTCTGTGCGAAATGCCAGATTCAACAGATTCTTGCCTATCCGCCCGGACAAGCCCTTCTTAATCAGGTCAAAATACTTGTGCTGTTCTTCCTCCGGCAGGACAAGGAACTTCCCCTGCTCTAAGACATGCATTTCCTTATTCGCATCGACATAACATCCGGCAAGTCCGTGGATGCAGCAATCGTTGTTCGTCATTATCTTTTTTATCTCAGTTACTTCGCTCTGTATCATAATTTCTATTTTCTCCTTATGGTTTTCTTACCGATTCTTTCACAATATCAGCATAACTTACCAATGTAACATTTCCCATTTTCTCCGCCTTTTCCATACATCCTTTTGTAAAACCGGTTTTAGAAAAAAGGAAATAATGTACTTTAGTGTAATGGAACAATTCACTTCGATCAACCAAAGTCTCTAACACATCCAGGTCAACATTTTCATTTCGCCATTTACATTCTGCAAAAATAGCTGAATTTCTGTCCTTTTCTCCCACTATGTCGATTTCTGTTTGAGTTTTCTTTCTGGGATCATTACCCCACCAACGTCCCAACGACGTAAATTCAATCGGCACTTTCCCTGCAAGAAGCAATTTCCATAAATATTGTTTACTAATTTCTTCAAACACGTTACCCATATAGTCATCAAGCTGTGCTTCAATTTTTCTATAAACCAAATCTGCTGCACCTCTTGCAATAACAGAAACGTTATCTAAGACAAACCGATACCAAAAATAGAACATATTATCCTCAATCGAATAAATTGATTTTCTGGAGACCTTTTCTCCATATGGAGTTTCTTTCTTAATAATCCCAAGTTCAATCAAATTCTTGAGATATCCAGAACATACTGTAGTACTTTCCCCCACCTTTGTTGATATTTCTGACATTCTGGAATGCCCCGTTGCAACAGCCGTAATAATTGCATTATAAATTGCCGGTTCTCTTACCTCTTGTTTCAGAAGGTTCATTGGCTCCTCATAAAGAAATGAGATTGGATTCAAATACGTATTTTTAATATTTTCCTCTACACTTAGCTTATCACTCATCTGAAGAAGATATTGCGGTGTTCCTCCAACAACTCCATAAATATATGCCTTGTCCTGATCTGTTAAGCCACTTAAATACGCACAACACTCATCAAAATCAAACGGCACAATTTTCATCTGCGCTGTCCTTCTTCCATAAAGAGGTGCTTTATATGCAAGAACATGGTCCTCCATATAGGACATAGAAGATCCACACAATATAAGCATTAATTTTGTACTGTCTTTATATTTGTCAATCAACATCTGCAATGTTGACGCAAGGCTTTGTGATGTTCTTGCCACATAAGGATATTCATCTATAGCAAGAATAATACGTTCATTTTCCGCCAACTTAAAACCATACTCCAAAGCGGCCTGAAAAGATAAAAAGGACGTCTCGGTTTGAATACCACTACTAGATTCAATAATGCTCTTACTGAAATTCTCCAGATTCTGTTTCTCATTGCTCTCTACGCCCATAAAATAGATTGATTTTTTTCCATCCATAAAATGATTGATTAAGGCAGTCTTTCCTACACGCCGTCGCCCATATATTACTACGAATTCAAACTTATCCGATTTATATAGTTGATCTAAAGCTTCTAACTCTTTTTCTCTTCCAATAAACATCCTTACACCCCCTTTTCATATTTTTATCATAACTCTTATTTTTATTTTAGTCAATCATACTTTACTAAATTATAAGTTACTAAAAGTACATTATACAAATTTCTGCATTTTTTTCTGCAAATAAAGTTAAAAGCAGTTATAGGGAATTAATCTGCTAATATAGATATGCCAAGTAGGTATAATAGGTATGCTAAGGTTTTCAAAACCACATAAAAGAAAAAAGCCCCAAAACCCAGTAAATACAAGGTTTTCAAGGCTTTTTCACAAGCAGGGGATGAGAGAATCGAACTCCCGCCAAAGGTTTTGGAGACCCCTATCATACCATTTGACCAATCCCCTATAATTGGTTGTGTCCGCAAGACACATGTTCCATTATACAGATTAATCGATATTTGTCAAGATAAATTTTAACCTTTCAGATTCTATCGGAGCAATTTATTGCATACACCTAGAATCTTTCTCTCATCAATTGGCTTTGCGATATGTGCATCAATACCCGCATCCATGCTCCGCTGTATATCATCCGGAAATGTATTCGCCGACATCGCAATTATAGGAATCTTCTTCGCATCGTCACGCTCCAATGCCCGGATTGCTCTCGCTGCCTCCAATCCATTCATCTTTGGCATCATAATGTCCATAAATATCATATCATAGTATTCAATCTCCGATTCCGCGAATTTCTCAACTGCTTCCTGTCCATCCCAGGCCTTTGTCACTCGCGCGCCCCGGTCCAAGAACATATACTCGGCAATTTCCATATTCAGTTCATTATCTTCAATCAGAAGTACATGTTTTCCCACAAGAACCGACTCATCCAGTTCAACTTCCTGTTCTTCATATGCGTGATCAATCATAAATGTAAGCTGCACGCGAAACGTAGTTCCCACATCTTTTTTTGACTCACATGTTACAGTTCCGTGCATTGCATCCACCAGTTTCTTCACGATTGCAAGTCCAAGACCGGTTCCTTCATACCGTGTACGCGCCCCGGCTGTCTCCTGTGTAAATGGCTCAAATAAATGCTCCTGAAATTCCCCACTCATACCGACACCATTGTCCTCACAGATAAATTCATATGTCACCGTCTGGTCGTCATACGAAACCATACGCGTATAAAAATTAATATATCCGCCTGGTCTACCATATTTCACAGCATTGGTTTCTAAGTTCAACAAGATTTGACTCAGATGCCGCGGACTTCCTATCACATGCGGAATCGGAACATCACCAGGTCTCACACTTGCACTGTGAATCTTCCTCGCTTGCGCCTGTGGCTGGACAATCGCATTTAATTCTTTCAGAAGTTCCGTCAAGTCAAACGGCTTTTCTTCCAGCGTAATATCATTTGTCTCCAGCTTACTCATATCCAGAACGCTATTGACCATCTCCAGCAACGTATGTAATGCCAATGATGCACCATCACGGCAATGTGCCTGCATTTCAAAATCATCCGGATGCTTTGCAGCAAGGTTGATAAATCCCTGTATTCCATTAATTGGCGTGCGGATGTCATGACTAATCCTGCGAAGGAATTCCGACTTGGCAAGGTTCGCCATTTTCGCCTCCTGCGCTTCCTGAATAATCTTATTCTGATAATTCGCTTCGCGTTCCTTATCCTTATTGATATCCTGAATCAATACAAGTACATGAATCGGATTTCCCGCTTCATCATGATCCACCGGTGTCACAGTCACTCGACACCACCGAAGTTCATCACCTCGAATCGACTGATAATCTGTGTAAAAACTCTTTCGTACTTCAGTAATATTTTTACTGCTCAGACTCTCTGAAATAAATTCCGATGACATTCTATGATCGATTTCCACACGAAATTCCGGAACAATCATCTTATCCACAAAGAGTTGTTTTAATTCTGTATAGACACCAAACTTCGGAATTATATCAACCAGCCACGGAGCCTGATAGAACGTCTTGTAACGATTTTCTTTCACATCGACATAGTATAATGAGAAATAAATCGTTTCAAGTGCCTCCAATGTCTTAATCGTCTGACGCAGGCGATTATTGCTGACCTCCAGCTCCTCTTTATTCTCCCGCAGTGTCCGGTTTCGAACGCCAAAATACAGCATACATAAAAACAAATAAAGAACCGAAAACAATGCTCCCCCAATTAATGGTCCGGACAACATCGTAGAAATCGGATAATAAACATACAACATGTATCCCTCATATGCAGAACGATATCCCCAATAATACCGGTGTTCATTCTGCACACTGACCATATGGAGGTGTCCATCCTTTGGAATTGATGACAAACCAGACAAAATCGGATTCATAGATACATTTTGATCCTTGATTGTCATATCACTTGTAGCACGAACCACCCCATCTTCCACTATCGCATAATGTCCATTCCGTTCCAGCTTTAATCCGGTCAACAAACTTTCCAAATCATTCTCAGTATCGGAAATCAGAGCTGATGGCTGCTGATAATATCCGATAATAATTCCGTTCTCTTCCGTTCGCGCAACCGCACAGATGTCATAACACTCGCCATCTACTTCGACACGCTCTGCATATATTTTTTTCGAAAACCGAAGAATATCCCTACATCTTTCTCCATCCGGAGTACTCATCCAATTTTCATCTTGAAAATATCTTGTATAGCCAGAAGCTTCCAATTTGAAATTACTATCCAGCACCGCAATTCCAGACAGCCTCAAACTATCACAATATTGTTCAAGATATGCGTCATTCACATGACTGCTATCCGCATCCAAATCCTGTCTTAGAATCTGCATCAGCTCGATCAACCGAAATAAACTTTTCGTCCGGTCAGATGCAACCAGCTTGTTGAAGCTGGCACACTGCTGTTTAATCGTATCCATCGTCTCATCCGCAAGTTTCGTAACCTTCCTAGCCTCTGCATGTCCCGCGACAAGCATTACGACCACAAGCAGAACACATCCAATTGCTGTTGCCTTCTGAACAGTAAGACGCAAAAGTTGTTCGAGTTTCTGTTTCTTATTCATTCTCGTCCCTCCTAAGCACCTTATCTGTATCGACACCATAACTCTTCAGAATCCGCTCAGTCGTACCATCATCTTGCATTGCTTTCAGAGTGTCCTGTAGTGTATTTCGAATTGTGGCATCTCCGTTTTTCAAAAACGCAACACCTAACTTCGCATAATTCAAATCTTCATCCAGAAAACGATAATCAACTCCATCATTTTGCAGCTGATCGCGCAATGCCGCCGCATATCCGGCACATGCATCCACATAATCGTTCCGCAACGCCGTCACAACGTCACTCATATTGTCCAGACTGAATACATTCTTTACATTCGGAACTCCTGTCTCTTCCTGCTTTAGTAAAATTGCCTCGGCCTTTGCACCTGCGCGAACCGCGATACACATATTTTTTAGATCCGACAGATGTGTAATCGGACTGTCTGCTTTCACTGCAACAACCTGGCGACTATACATATATGGTCCCACCCATGCATAGTTGTCCTCCTGACCATCCATCGAAAAACAACTCCACAAGCAGTCAATATCTCCATTTGTTAAAAGTGAATCTCGTTCATCCCAATCAATATAAACAAACACCGGTTCATAACCCATCCGTTTACAGGCTTCCTTCGCAAGATCCACATCCATCCCCGCCGGATTTCCGTCCTCATCTGCATAGCTGTATGGTCGCAATGTATCACACCCGATCACGAGCTTCGGCAGCTCTTCCCGATTTTTGTTGGATGAACACCCCATGCACACGCACAATATGCATATTATTAAAAATAATAGAACTCTTTTGTTCCTCATAACTATAAACGCTTCCCATCCAGATACTTCAGCAAAACCGGAATCAGTTTATTCATATCAATCGGCTTTGCTGCATAATCATTCATTCCGGCATCTAATGCCCTCTTCCGGTCTTCCGCAAATGCATTTGCGGTCATTGCAATGATTGGAATATTGGCTTTCTTCAAATTCTCAAATTTGCGGATCTTCTGTGTTGCCGTGTAACCATCCATAACCGGCATCTGTACATCCATCAAAATCAAATCATAGTAATTCTCCGCGGATTTCCGCAGCATCTCCGCACAGATAACTCCATTTTCTGCACGGTCTACAAGCAGTCCAACTCCGGATAACAATTTCATTGCAATCTCTGCATTCAGGTCATTGTCCTCGGCAAGCAGAATCCGCTTACCCTTGAAACAGTCCGGGTTCCCTTCTTCGGTCGTTTTCTGTGGCTGTGTGTCTTCATATTTGGCAATCCGACAGGCAAACTGTACCGTAAAAATCGAACCTTTGCCAATCTCACTTTTCAGATTAATTGTGCCACCAAGCATATCCACAATCTTCTTCACAATTCCCATTCCAAGGCCTGTTCCCTCGACTCCACTCGTCGTAGAAGATCGTTCTCTGGAAAATGTCTCATAAATATGCGACTGAAACTCCTCCGACATTCCAATCCCATTATCTTCTACTACTATTTCCTGTGTGACCCAGCCATCCTTCTCGTTTTCCGTCTGCCGGACAGAACAATGTATAGTTCCTCCTTTTGCTGTATATTTGATGGAATTACTAACCAGATTCAATATGATTTCAGTAATACGGGTTGCATCCAAATACACATACGGATACAGCAATTCCTTCATCACGTTCAACGTCTGATGCTTCTTTTCTACTTCCGGCTGTACCATCGTCACACATGCATCCAGAACACTGCCTACAGAAACCGCATTTTCTTCCAGCACAGAATTCCCCGATTCAATCTGTGACATTTCCAATACGTTATCTAAGATTGCAAGCATTTTGTTTCCGCTGATCTGAATTTTATTCAGATAATCTTCTGTTTTTTCTACCGGCTCATCGTCCTCCAGTGTTTTTCTTGCCAGATCAGAAAAACCTAATATTGCATTCATCGGCGTTCGGATATCATGACTCATATTAAACAGAAATATGGATTTCGCTTTGTTCGCTTCATCTGCCGCACGCACTGCCTGTTCCAACGCATTCTGCTGTTCGACTTCCAGTTTTTTCTGTCGATGCATGAACATAAACACAACAACGCCCAGCACAAACAGCACCACAGATGCAATCGCCGCCGTCCCGGTTGCCTTCTTGTTACAATTGCTTATAAAATTATAAGTTTTCTCCATATCGATTTCCATACAGAGCGCACCGATGATATCTCCCGATCCATCGTTTGCCACAACCGGATAACATGCTGTAAAAATATGTCCCCATGTAGTATCGATAATTTCCTGGGAGTAGATTGTCTCACCCGCAAGAGCTGCGTCAATATACGGAATCATCTCTTCCTCTATGTATGTACCCGGACATGCGAAATCATCCGCGTCCAAATCCAGACCATCGATCAGATAGATCAGTTTTCCATCATCCCCACGTTTCGCTGTATACAGATAGCGTGTTGAATTGAGTGTTCGTAGTGTATTGAGCTGACGTTGCAATTGCATATAACGGTCAGATTTCATATCCTCCACAGACGTAATAGTTTCAAAATCACTCCGCGTGAAATCATCCGATACTTTCTTATGAATCATATCAGAACATTGCTTATCCCGTTCTACAGTCGCATTCAACATCGTCTTGCTATAATCCGTCTGCAATACAAATGTATACGTTGACACAAATAACACAAGGATCAAAAGTCCGATAATCATTTCAAATACCAATCGATGGTGTAATTTTTTCATAATCTGCCTTTCTTATTGTTCCTCTCCTATGTGCACCAATCATTATATCTTATGTCACCACGCGCCAGCGTGATGACCTGCGCACGCATCAGCGTGCTACATTATATCTTATATCACCACGCGCCAATATCTTTCGCAACGTACTTACTGCATATCATAAAACTTCATCGTCTCCCGGTCACGGTATTCATGTTTCTCATAATACCCAATGAGTTTTTGATTACTGTCCCGCAAAGCTACCATATATAAATCCTTGTTCTGCTTTGCATTGTAACCGGTATATACAAGATTGTGGCTTACATCCGCTGCAAACCAGTCAATCACCTGCCGGATCTTCTTGTTTGATTCCGGATTATGACAGTTAAGCAGACTTTTTCCGATCAGTGCTTCGCCACCACGCTTCGCATAATTCTTAATTGCTGCCGGGTTCATATAGATAATCTCATGCTGTAGGTTACAGATTACGACCGATGTCCGCTCCTGATCGATAATACTTTTGAAATATTCATTCATGCGTTGTATGCCTCCATCTCTGCCTGAATCTCATCCTCGGTTGCCGCCATCGCCTGTAACGTCATCGTCAGAAGCTTTTCTAACTCCCAGCCAAGCTGCTCTGCCCCGCGCTCGATTACCTCTCGCGAACATCCTGCTGCAAATCCCTTACTCTTATATTTCTTCTTCAGAGATTTCAATTCCATATCCTTTGTACTCTTCGACGGACGCATCAGCGCGGCCGCCCAGATCAGTCCGGTCAACTCATCGGCTGCAAAAAGCACTTTTTCCATCTCATGCTCCGGCTTCACATCGATCGTCTCACCACATTCAACCATAATTCCATAACCATGTGAACATACACCATGAATGATATCCTCGGACACACCGCCTTCGCGCAGCAACTCCGGTGCCTTCAGGCAATGTTCTGCCGGATACAATTCAAAATCAATATCATGTAACAATCCAACGATGCCCCAATACTCGGCATCATCGCCATAGCCAAGCTCATTTGCATACCATTTCATAACCGCTTCCACTGTCAGTGCATGCTGGATGTGAAATGGATCCTTGTTGTACTTCTTCAATAATTCAAATGCGTCATCTCTTGCAATGTAATTCATGTCTGTTCCTCTTTTCTGTCGTTTATAATTTCTTCGTTCCTCTTCTGTCGAGGATGCAATCTCCGGCGGTCTCATCGCATCACCCTAATGAACCATACCGGAATTGCTTGTATATGATTCGTTTAATTCCCGCAATTCTTTCTCACCGTTGATATATGGTTCGTAAAACGCATCTACGGAACCGCCACCTAAGTTATCACAGCCATTACAAAAATCACAGGCACCGCCACACTGGTTCAATCCCTCCTGCACGATCCGGATTCGTTCCTCCCGTGTGGTATCTTTGATAAGTATACTTTTCATTTCAGGGTTCCTCCTTTCAGATTGCATGCTCTTTCCCTCTCTAATTCTCTTTTCACTTATTTGTGTCAGATTTTTTACTTGCTTTCATTACCATTTTTTCAAACGACTGCGCAAATCTAATATCATCTTCCTCAGTTCTTTTTCTAGGGCCTTTCAAATGATTCTTCCCCAAACTACGCCGTGCTTTCTTGTTTAAATGCCGTTCCATCAGCATCTGGTCAATGTTCGCGTCTGTATACCATTTCCCGGACTGATGGATCGCATACACGCCCTTCCCAAGTGCCATCGCCGCAACTCCATAATCCTGCGACACAACGATATCTCCCTTATGGCAGAGACTAATCAGCTTGTAGTCCACTGCATCCGCTCCGGCACCAACCACGATCACTTCGCTGTAATCAGAGTTCAAGACATGATTCGTGTCGCAAAGCAGTGTCGACTGGATATGATATTTTTCTGCGATTTCCTCCACGATACGCACGACCGGGCAGGCATCGGCATCTACAAATATTTGCATGCTCTACTTCCTCTTACTATGCAACTGTTGCCCCAAATGGCATCAACGATAATTTCGCGAGCTTGAAAAATTGCTTTCCGAACGGAATACCTATGATCGTAATGCACAGGATACATCCCCAGACCGCATCTGCAATCGCCATCGGAATCCCCGTCAGAAGCAGCCAGAATATATTCGCGATAAGACTCATCGCCCCGCCACCATATGTAACTTCCTTGCCAAACGGGAAGAATGCAAGCCCAGCGAACTTAAAGCACTGCAAGCCAATTGGAATTCCTATGATCGTAATACACCATCCGATTCCCGCGATCACCCACGAAAGCCCAGCTGCAAAGCCTCCAAATATAAACCATAAAATATTTCCAAGTATACCCATTTCTTTGTTTTCTCCCCTAGTATTTTTATTCTTTGTTTTTGCGGTTCGCTTCTGGACTATAGTGGCTTACCACGGCGCGTTCATGCAATAAAACAGCACCACTATCTGTGTCACGATCATCATCGGCAGTCCCACCGCGAAATAATTCTTCTGTGTCTTGTGATGAAATAAGTACATCGCAATTATACCACCGATCGCGCCGCCAGCAAATGAAAATCCTAACAAAGTCGCCACCGGGATTCTCCATTTCCCCTTAATTGCCGCATATTTGTCAATGCCAAATAAAATGAACGTTACGAGATTGACAACGCCAACATATAATAACAGAATCTTCCTCTGGCTCATGTATCTTACAATGTTAAATGCCAGCTTGTCTGCCACATATCCTTTTGCAAATAAGAATATCACAATGGCAATCACCAAGGTACAGGCAAGTGTGACATGCAGCATCGCATTTGATTTTGTTGTTTTTTCATGTAGTTTCATAGTATTTATGCCTTTTCTTATGCTGCCGCGTTCGCATTAATTTCGTCAATCACCTTTCGTATCCCCATCCATACATTTAAGTCTGTGAATATCTCTACTACACTTCCTTTATCCGTAAATGGAGATTCTTGTAGTACCGACATATCTTTCATCATTCCATTATGTACAATATACTCAACAATCTGATTCACAAAATAAATCTGCCTTTCATCCAGACTCGTATCTGTAAGATATTCAGAAAATGCCTCCTTTGCCGCATTCATATCCAATCCTACAATTTCACGCACAAACTCACCGAGCGGTTTCGTTCCATATTCGTACTCGTAATCTTGCTTTGTTCCAACTTCTTTCCACAAAATTTCTTCCAAACTCTGAACATCTACGCTCGTCAATGGCTGATTCGTTTTAAGTTTTGCAATCGCTATATTATCTTGATGGTTACGTACATAATACTCCGCTTTTGCTTTATAATTTTTCAATTCATCATTGTCAAGTTCTGCATCATTCCAATCCATTGACAACAATTCATCCGTAAAATTTGTTATATATCTTACGACATTATCATTTGGAATATATTTCATCAATCCACGCAGCTTCTTGCGGATTTCTTCAAACTCATTAATTCCACCATTCTCCACATAATCTGTATGTAAGATTTTATTTATCAATACCTCCTGCGCCTGAATCTCCGGAATATTGGCTATACTTGCCACACGCTCCACCCGCTTAAACAAGTCACTTCTGGCTTTTGAATATTTCTTTCCCTCTAAATAAGCGAGTTCAATTCCATACATCAGGGCATCAAACCGAACAGCACTTGCTTCATCTCCATCCGGCTGTATCAATGGAGCGACTTCCTCTCGAACAAGTAATGTATCTTCGTATGAAAGTGCCTGATAACTCTTTTCAGAAGAATACAGGTCAACATACTTCAGATGCTGACGTACAGCAAAATTATCACGCGGCAATTCCTGCACTTTCTCACTCATTTGTCGAACCAGTGATTCTCGGAACGCCTGCAAATGTTCTGCCTGATATACTATATCCTGTAATTTATATGCCATGTCAAATTGCAAATTGAATATTGCTCCTTGCAATGCAAGCATGTTTGCTGTTGCTTTTCCTTTATGCAATCTGAAAAACTCAAAATTACCACAGAAGTCAAAAATATAAAACTTCTGCTTATCTTCTCCATCCAACAGCCCTGGACATAAGCGTGTTCCTCGTCCAATCATCTGCCAGAATTTTGCCTTACTCATAACCTTTTTGAAGAACACCAGATTCAACACCTCCGGAACGTCGATGCCAGTATCCAGCATATCTACCGAGATCGCAATCTGAGGCATTTTCTTTGGATCTGAGAACTCATCAATTGCACTTTGGGCATATGTCATATAATTGTCAATAACCTTTGCATAATCGGGCAAATGTGGATATTCCTTATGAAATACTTCCAATATCCGTTCTGCATGATAATGATTTTTGGCAAAAATAATTGTCTTTCCAATCTTCTGACCATAGTCAATTTTTAATCCATTTGTCATTAAAATATTAAGCACTTGCTTAATTGTATCCTCATTAAAAATCCATTCGTTTAATGCTGCTGCACCTATTGATTCCGGAATTTCTCCATTTTCGTCTTCGAAAGTCGCCTCGTAAGCTTCCTTATCTTCTTCTGATAATTCATCATACACAATCCCCTGGGTGATGAATTTCAACTGTGATTCAACCGATACATAATCGACCAGATATCCATCCTTCACCGCTTGAGCCAAATCATATCCATAGGTTGGCACACCATTTTCCAATTCAAATATTCCATATGTGTTCTTATCAATCTCATCCTTCGGTGTTGCAGTTAATCCAACTAAAGGAGCATCAAAATAAGTAAATATATTCTGATATTTGTTATAGATTGAACGATGTGCCTCATCGCAAATTACCAGATCAAAATGCCCACATGTAAATAATTTTCCCTGATCGTCATTCACTGTATCAATGCAATTTATCATAGTTTGATACGTTGAGAATACACAATGCGCATTATAATTATCCTTTTCCTCCACAAGATTCGTGCAAGAAAGATTCGGAAGCAGATTCACGAAATTACGTTTTGCTTGTGTAACAAGTGAATTTCTATCTGCCAGGAACAAAATATTTTTAACCCATCCATGATCTAATAACACCTTACAAAGCGCAATGATCGTTCTTGTTTTTCCAGATCCCGTTGCCATTACAAGCAACGCCTTTCTACGATTCTTCTCGTCAAAGCTATTGCAGACAGCTTTCACCGCAGCCTCCTGATAATAACGTCCTGCGATGCTTTTATCCACAGTTATATGGTTCAATCTTGTGCGCATAGCAAGTAAATTAAACCACTTTTCCAAATCCCGTTTCGAATAAATCATGGAACACTTTCGTTCCGGATATTGTCCATCGATAATATGTGTTTCAAACCCGTTCGTTAGGAAAATAACCGGTCTGCGATGATATTGTTTTTCCAGGATATCCGCATATAATTTTGCCTGTTGTCTGCCCTTGGAAACATCTACACATGTACGTTTTGCCTCAATTACAGCTAACGGTCGCTGCATATCATCGTAAAGGACATAATCTGCACGACCATTTCCCGACTTACTTGGCATTCCAGAAAGTTCCACTTCGTTTATCCAGTCTTCTCCCTCTTTCCAACCAGCATCTACAAGCATGGAATCGATGTAAAGCTTCCTCGTTTTATACTCTGACAAATCCAGTGGTTTCGGTACATATGTCGGTTGATTTTCCTGTCTTCGCTTCGATAATTCTTCTTTCAAAGAAGCATTCTCCGCAATTAATTTCTTCAAATCAACTTCTTGCAGGGCTATCTCTTCCCGCTCGGATTTCTCTTTTTTCTCTGCTTCCTTAGATGCCTTTATCTTGTCAATTCTGGCTGTAATTATACCTTTATCAAATATACGCTCTTTATACTCATCTGCATAACAACAAGCCACATAATCCAAGAAAATAAACAAATTCTCAAGACATAACATTGCTTCATCTCTGCCAAGCTTTTTGTTACTATGTGCCACATTATTTCCCGATCTGCGAATATAATCCATACGTTTCAGCAAATCTGCACTTACCAACTGTCTGAAATCTTCTGCATTCATCAAACTTTGCAAATTATCCTGATATGGCATCTCCAAATCTTTATCCACGGAATACATCCATTTTATGGCGAATTCCATTGCGCGCCGGCTATTGATAATGCTGGATTCCGGATCCATCAGAATAATCTTCTCTGCTGTAATAGCCACATCCGCAAATGCAGAAAATTTTGATTCTTTTTTCAAATAGTCAAAGTTTGTAATCATACAACAGCCTCCTTTCAGGTGTATGGTTATTTGATACATGATTTTCACTTTATTATCTCAATAACTTTTGATTTGTCGACTTG
>ERZ1026776.517-NODE-517-length-26337-cov-60.544860_pt1 | contig 26337 bp, 19 predicted proteins | sample MGYA00380125_ERZ1026776 | MGnify/ENA primary metagenome ERZ1026776 (study PRJEB33269, sample SAMEA4719761) | human gut metagenome | biome: human-associated habitat; feature: organic feature; material: feces | place: Cameroon | collected 2013-10 ...
GGACTTTTGATGTTCGCAGATTGCTATGTCATAAAAAACTTACAAAATCTGCGTTTCTGTGTGTATACAGACTAGTTCTTGTTTAAGCCTTTAGCAATCAGAGCATCAAGTTTCATTGACTCTGTGAGTAATGAATCATAACGCAGATCAAGATCAGGCATATAACGTAAGTTTAGTCTTGAAGCTAACTGTGAACGTAAAAAGCCTTTAGCGCTCTTTAAGCCTTTCATAGCAGCATTAATTTCTTCTTTTTTATCTGTTAAAAAAGAAATGTAAACACGAGCATTTCTAAGATCAGGTGAAACATCAACTTCAGTGATAGTTGCATTCTTCACACGAGGATCATGAAGCTCATTTTGCAGCACATCTGCAAGCTCACGTCTTACAGCTGCTGCAACTCTTTCATTTCTACCGTAACTTCTTGGCATAATTTCCTTTAATCAAGAGTACGTGCAACTTCAACCTTCTCGAAGCACTCGATACGGTCGCCTACACGAACATCCTGGTAGTTCTTAACACAGATACCGCACTCGTTGTTCTGCTTAACCTCAGATACGTCATCCTTGAAACGACGTAATGAATCAAGCTCACCTTCGAAGATAACGGTATTGTCACGCAACACACGGATAGGAGCTGAACGCTTTACGACGCCTTCAACAACCATACAGCCTGCGATTGCACCATACTTAGGGTGACGGAAGATTTCACGAACTTCAGCATAACCGATGAAGTTTTCTCTGATCTCTTTCTTGAGCAGACCAGACATAGCCTTCTTCACATCATCAATCAAGTCGTAAATAACACTGTAGTAGTGTAAGTCAACTGACTCTGAATCGATTACCTGACGGGCAGGACCATCAGCACGAACGTTAAAGCCGATTACAACAGCACCATCAGCAGCAGCTAAGGTTGCGTCGTTTGCGGTAATACCACCAACACCTGAGCCGATAATCTTAACCTGCACTTCTTCGTTACCAAGTTTTAGCAGAGCATCAGAAATAGCTTCAACAGAACCCTGAGTATCAGCCTTTAGAACAACCTTCAACTCTGAAGCATTGCTCTCCTTGAACATAGAAGCTAACTGTGCACTCTTCTGTTTTGCAATCTTTAACTCACGGTATTTACCCTGACGGAATAAAGCAACTTCACGAGCCTTTCTTTCATCAGCTACAACGGTAACCTCGTCACCTGCTGCAGGAACACCTGACAGACCAAATACCTCAACAGGGATTGAAGGACCAGCTTCGGTTACTTCCTTGCCGTTTTCGTTTCTCATTGAACGAACACGACCGTACTGCAGACCGCAAAGGATAATGTCTCCCTTCTTTAAGGTACCAGAACGCACAAGAACTGTTGCTACAGGACCACGACCTTTGTCAAGACGAGACTCAATGGTTACGCCTTCAGCCATACCATCATGAACAGCCTTTAACTCTAAAACTTCAGCCTGTAGAGTAATAGCCTCTAACAGATCATCAACGCCCATACCGGTCTTAGCTGAAACTTCAACGAACTGGTTCTCACCACCCATTGACTCAGGAATAACACTGTGCTGCATTAACTCATTGATAACTCTCTGAGGGTCTGCACCTGGCTTATCCATCTTGTTGATAGCAACAATCATAGGAACCTTAGCTGCCTGAGCATGCTGAATTGCTTCTAAGGTCTGAGGCATTACACCGTCATCTGCTGCTACAACTAAAACTACAATATCAGTACACTGAGCACCACGAGCACGCATTGCAGTAAATGCTGCGTGACCTGGGGTATCTAAGAAGGTGATACCATCATTACGAGTCTGTACATGATAAGCACCGATACGCTGGGTAATACCACCAGCTTCGCCTACTGCTACCTTTGACTTTCTGATGTAGTCAAGTAAAGAGGTCTTACCATGGTCAACGTGACCCATGATGGTAACAACAGGAGCACGAGGAGTTGCCTCTGCTTTTGAATCCTTGTTGCCGTTTAATAACTCGTCTTCAAGTTCATTCTCCTTACGCAGAATTACCTTGTGTCCCATTTCTTCAGCAACTAGCTGAGCTGTTGCCTGATCTAAAACCTGGTTGATAGTTACCATTTCACCTAATTTCATTAAGGTCTTGATAACTTCAGTTGCCTTAACAGCCATCTTAGCTGCTAATTCAGCTACAGTGATGGTCTCACCGATCTCAACATCACGGTTTACAGGAACAGCAGGACGGTTAAAGCCGTGTTGCTGCTGATTTAATTTTGCAGCACCCTTTACGCTCTTACCACCTTTACCGCCTTTCTGACGGCGATTGTTTGAATTCTGCTCATTCTCTTCAAAGCGCTTAGCTGAACGTCTGTCACCATTTCTGTCGCGGTGACGGCCTCTGTTTTCAGCCTCACGCTCCTGGCGAGCCTCAGCTTCACGAACATACTGTGAAGTTGTTGAATCGTCGTCATCATTCTCGTGAGAGCGAGCCTCTTCTTCTGCTGCCCAACGAGCCTCATTTTCTTCAGCTAACTTTCTGGCCTGCTCAGCAAGTCTCTTTGACTCTTCTTCAGACTTACGCTTTTGTTGCTCTTCTTGAGCACGACGTAACTCTTCAGTTGCCTTATCCTCATGCTTCTCTTTATGAGGAGCAGGAGTTGGCTTTGGCTGAGTCTTAACAGCCGCAGCTTTAGCAGCTTCCTTAGCCTTCTTGTCAGCCTCAGCTTTAGCAGCTGCAGCCTTGCGAGCTTCTTCGGCTTTTTTAGCTTCTTCAGCCTTACGAGCCTCTTCAGCTTTTCTAGCCTCTTCTTCAGCCTTTTGCTTAGCAATAGCTTCCTGCTCCAACTGAGCCTTACGCTCTTTAGGGTCGAAGTTAAATTTCTTTTTACGAACTTCAACCTGAACTTTCTTAGCACCGCCTGCATTCTGCAAAGTCATAGTGCCAGAAGACTTCTTCTTTAAAGACATACGCTTTGGTGCATTGCCCTGATTTTCTTCATTCATCATTCAAGTCTTCCTGTATTATTTGTTTTCTTCTTTGAACCAGTACTCATTACGAGCTGCCATAATGATTTCACCAGCTTTCTTCTCATCTAAGCCTTCGATGTCAGTTAAATCATCGGTAGCCTGATCTGCAAGATCTTCACCTGACTTGATACCGTGAGCTACTAACTTAGCAGCTAATTCTTTATCGATACCGTCTAATGATGTAAGCTGTTTGATAGCTTCAGCTGTTTCAGCATTTTCTTTGCTCTCAACAACCTTTCTTGCTATTTCCTGTAACTGAGATGCTGTTTCCTCATCCATACCATCGATAGCTAAAAGCTCTTCTGGTTCAACGTATGCAACTTCTTCTAAGGTGGTGAAGCCTGCATCTGACAGAGCAGTTGCGAACTCTTCATCAACATTTAAAGAATCTTCAAATAGCTTTACTACCTTACCTACTTCCTGCTGAATGCTTGACTCAAGTTCTTTCTCAGTCATAACCTTCAGATCCCAACCGATAAGCTGTGAAGCTAAACGTACATTCTGACCGTTTCTACCGATTGCTAAAGCTAAGTTCTCTTCAGCTACAGCAATTAAGATAGTGTGGTCATCTTCGTTGATGATAATACGTGAAACTTCAGCAGGTTCCATAGCATTGGTTACGTACTGAGCTAAGTTCTCATCGTATAAAACAACGTCAATCTTTTCACCTGACAGCTCGTTAGATACTGCCATTACACGAGCGCCACGCATACCGATACATGCGCCACGAGGATCGATTCTTCTGTCCTTGGATCTTACAGCGATCTTTGCACGTGAACCAGGATCACGAGCTGCACCCATGATTTCGATTACGTCTTCACCAATCTCAGGTACTTCGATTCTGAATAACTCTTTTAAGAAATCAGGTGAAGTTCTTGAGCAGATAATCTGTGGACCACGATTTGGCTCTGAACGGATATCCTGTAATAAAACCTTAACTCTGTCACCACGACCATAGGTCTCATGAGGGATGATCTGCTCACGCTTTAAAACAGCTTCAGCGTTGTTGCCCAAATCTAAAACCATGATGTCATGAGTCTGCTTTTTAACGGTTGCGTTTACAACATGGCCCACTCTGTCACGCTGCTCTGCTACAACCTGCTCGCGCTCAGCATCTTTAACTTTCTGAGATAGAACCTGCTTTGCTGTCTGAATTGTAATACGGTCAAACTCAACAGAAGGGATCTGCTCTTCAACAATATCACCAGCTTTAATACCAGGATGGTCAACAGCGGCTGCTGCAAGTGATATTTCCTGAGCAGGCTTCTCTAGTGGACCGTCAGTATCAACTACTTCCCAACGGCGGAAGGTGTCATATGAGCCGTCTTTCTTGTCAATTACAACACGAACTAAGATATCAACCGGATACTTTTTCTTGGTTGCAGTTGCTAATGCAGTCTCTAAAGCTTCAAAAATCTTATCTCTAGGAATAGCACGCTCGTTTGATAGTGCCTCTGCGATGGCAATGATCTCTTTACCCATTTTTAATTTAAGACCTCTCTATGATCCGCTTTTAGGAGCTTTTTTGTTGTTAGTTGGAAACTCTGGGACAACACGTGCTGTAGATACATTTGAGAATGCAACTTCGATAAGACCTGAGATCTTATCGTTAATCTTCAGCATGCCATCATCAGTTACTTCATCTAAAGTACCTTGAAGCTTATGTCTGCCCTGAGTAGGAATTCTAAGTTCAGCTTTTACAGTTTTACCTGTATAAGACTTAGCTTGCTCAAGTGTGAACAAAATTCTGTCAAGACCAGGTGAAGATACCTCAAGTGTATATTTAGGAGCGATAAGGTCAGCTGCATCTAAAGCAGGAGATAATACATCCATTAACTCGCCACACTTATCTGCGCTTACACCTTGCTCAGAATCAACAAACACCTGCAACATCGCATGATCATTACCGCCACGGAATCTGATTCCCCATACAGTAAGATCCATAGACTCCACCAGAGGAGTTACTAGCTCTGCTACTTTCTCTTCAATGGTTCCTGCCATTAGTACCTCAATTTATTTAATTTTAAACACAAAAAAAGGACCTCAACTAGGGTCCCTTTCTTTATGAAGTTCCACTATATCTATCAGTAATAAACTCGTTTATTACTGAAGGTTCAAGCTCACACTTGAACAGGCTTGAAACGCTATCAGCTTCAAGCCCTTTATTTATAGCAAAAGTAATGATAAAAATCAAGTTTTTTCCTACTTTATCCTATAGAGTTTTAAGACGTTAATTGCAGTTGCATCAGCGCTGAAAACTTCAATCTTCCAGTCACCAACATCTAAAGTTTCGCCTTGCTTTGGAACTCTCTGCAATCTGTCTAAAACGTAACCTGCAATAGTCTGATAATGCTCTGATGGAGGTAAGTCTAAACCAGTTATTCTTGCTACATCAGGTAAGATAGCATCACCATCTACTCTAAACGACTTACCATCTTTACCAAAACGTACAATCTCTGGAGTTTCACTCTTTTCAGGCATCTCACCTGTGATCTCTTCGACCACATCATGAACAGTAACAATACCTTCAAAACCTCCGAACTCATCAAAGACAAATCCAAAGTATTTCTTTGACTGTCTAAATTGCTCAAGGGCACTTAAGATGTTAATTGTTTGCGGAAGATATAAAGGCTCCTGGACAATCTTTTCCATATGAGTAGCATCTACTTTGTCTTCTACAAACAAGCCAAGAACATCTGCACGAGATACAAAGCCTAAAGGCTGATCTTTGTGACCGCTTCTGTAAGCAATCAATAATGACTTAGTGCAAGATAATGCCTTGTTTAAGATGTACTCTTTTGAGCCATCAACTTTAATTGTTTGCAGATCAGTTCTTGCTGTCATTACAGCCTTTACAGGCAATGATGACATCTCAAGCACACGAGATACCATCTCTTTTTCCTGCTTATTAAAGACATAAGCACTAGGTCTTGAAACAATAGCTTCCTGAATTGAGTGCACATCATCATCTTTTGAGCCTAACAGTCTTAGAACTAAGTGAGCTGCAACCTGACGTGCCTGCATATTATTAGAATGCTTTAAGTTTAAAACAGTCTTGCGTGATGCTTGATTGAAGATCTCGATTAACAATGAGAAGCCAATTGCTGAGTATAAGTATCCCTTTGGTACTTCAATATGGAATGATTCCATAATCAAGCTAAAGCCAATTAAGAGTAAGAATCCTAAGCACAAAATAACAACTGTTGGATGTTTTGAGACAAAGACTGCAATAAAGCCTGATGCCCACATCAGCAATCCCATTGCTATAGTTACGGCAATGATCATGATGTACACATGGTTGGTCATACCAACTGCGGTGATGATTGAATCACCTGAGAAGAGTACATCTAGGATCATAATCTGTGTGGCTACAATAACAAATGAATGGCCTGCTGACTTGCTTACAGAAACAGACTCTTCATTGCTTTGGTCTTCTAACTTTGAATGAAGCTCTTCTGTAGATTTGTATATCAAGAAAGCACCACCTAAGAACATCATTAAGTCTCGAACTGAAACTTCAAAGTTTAAGACAGTGAACAATGGCTCTGACATTGCCATTACGTAAGCGGCGAAGATCATCAAGATAATTCTGATGATTAAAGCACCACCTAAACCGATGTAGCGAGCAGTCTTACCTTGTCTTGCTGGAAGTCTTGCTGACAGAATAGCAATAAATAGTAAGTTATCAATACCTAAAACAATCTGAATTGCTGTTAAGGTTAATAGACCTAACCATGCGGTAGGATCTAATACCCACAGCATATCGAATAATAAAGTTGGATGAGCTAGAGCCTGTTCTTGCATAGTTATTTAGCTCCTAGCTTTAAATTTGAATTGAAAAAGAAATTTGATTGGATAGATTGACTAAATATAGTCGGGTCTGCGTTCATTTTAAGTTTTAATTTCTCAAATAAAATCAAAAGAATGTCTAATGATGTAAATATAGCAATTATAAGCAGTGAATGTTAACTTCTTGTACAAATAATGTGAAGTAACGTTACTTGCTTCGCTATATATTACAGTTGAAACAACAAATTAGCATAGTGCAATTAAAGAACTATCATTTTATGTGCATAAAATTGCACGAATCATCAAACATTTTTTCTTTTAACCTAGATTAACTGTAAAAGAGCACTACTTCTAGACAAAAATAGTGTTTAGCAGACGTTATCTAATGTCTAGATCCCCTCTGAAACGGCACTACTCCTAGACACTGGAGGCATATTGTTAATGTATCGTTCAGTCTAGATCCCCTCGAAAACAGCACTACTCCTAGACGGACATAATGACTTTGTGCTTGTCGTAATTGTCTAGATCCCCTCGAAAACAGCACTACTCCTAGACCAACTTCCTGAAAAGCTGCTCGAGCAATTTGTCTAGATCCCCTCGAAAACAGCACTACTCCTAGACTTTGTGTAGTTTCAGATGTTCCGTTGCTTAGTCTAGATCCCCTCGAAAACAGCACTACTCCTAGACTTCTATGACATCGCAAGCAAGAATAATTTTGTCTAGATCCCCTCGAAAACAGCACTACTCCTAGACTCGTCCTGGGCACCAAATCCACATCTTTTAGTCTAGATCCCCTCGAAAACAGCACTACTCCTAGACCATTAAGAATACATTGATTGCTGGTGCATTGTCTAGATCCCCTCGAAAACAGCACTACTCCTAGACACCTACAGAGTCGTCGTATAGGCCTTCGTTGTCTAGATCCCCTCGAAAACAGCACTACTCCTAGACCTTAATCAACGTTTTTGTATTGATTCACAAGTCTAGATCCCCTCGAAAACAGCACTACTCCTAGACAATGACAATGTCTATGCAAGCCGATTTGTAGTCTAGATCCCCTCGAAAACAGCACTACTCCTAGACGTTGAGCATGGCGATAGCGATAACGTTTCTGTCTAGATCCCCTCGAAAACAGCACTACTCCTAGACACGTTTGATCTCAATAGGCGGTATAGTTGGGTCTAGATCCCCTCGAAAACAGCACTACTCCTAGACTGTGGTGGAGTTCTAACAGGTATAGGCTCAGTCTAGATCCCCTCGAAAACAGCACTACTCCTAGACGAAGTAGTTGCACTAGTCTGCTGAACCGGAGTCTAGATCCCCTCGAAAACAGCACTACTCCTAGACGCTTTACAGGCTTTAATGAAGCGCATTTTAGTCTAGATCCCCTCGAAAACAGCACTACTCCTAGACGTCACCATAAATTTCAGTCAAAAACTGCTTGTCTAGATCCCCTCGAAAACAGCACTACTCCTAGACTGCATTGAAGCCTCCAGCACAGTCATGTTTGTCTAGATCCCCTCGAAAACAGCACTACTCCTAGACGGGTTAAGGGGTATTTTTTTATGTTTAGCTGTCTAGATCCCCTCGAAAACAGCACTACTCCTAGACTCACTAGCTTTTTTAACTTAAGTAATAACTGTCTAGATCCCCTCGAAAACAGCACTACTCCTAGACAACTAAAAAAACAAAGAAACAAAGAAACGAGTCTAGATCCCCTCGAAAACAGCACTACTCCTAGACAAGTTTAACCTTATTATCCAATGATAAGTTGTCTAGATCCCCTCGAAAACAGCACTACTCCTAGACTATGTGCGCATCGACACCTCGCTTATCAATGTCTAGATCCCCTCGAAAACAGCACTACTCCTAGACCTGAGCTAAAGTCAGACTATGTAAAGCGTTGTCTAGATCCCCTCGAAAACAGCACTACTCCTAGACTTCGAGTGGTCACATGCGTTATTGTTCTGAGTCTAGATCCCCTCGAAAACAGCACTACTCCTAGACATCTTGATATTCAATATCTAACTCTTCAGCGTCTAGATCCCCTCGAAAACAGCACTACTCCTAGACGCAGAACCCTTCTGAGGCCATGGGAGACATGTCTAGATCCCCTCGAAAACAGCACTACTCCTAGACAGCGTAAACAGCATTATCAAGTGCTAGCTTGTCTAGATCCCCTCGAAAACAGCACTACTCCTAGACTAATTACTTTCATATTTTTCGACGGTGCTTGTCTAGATCCCCTCGAAAACAGCACTACTCCTAGACAACGAGCGACGGGTGCACTACCAAAGCTTAGTCTAGATCCCCTCGAAAACAGCACTACTCCTAGACTTATTTGTTGCCTGCTTTCAGCTCTAATGCGTCTAGATCCCCTCGAAAACAGCACTACTCCTAGACATCAGCGTTTGGCAAAGCCTTATCACCGTAGTCTAGATCCCCTCGAAAACAGCACTACTCCTAGACAGTTTGTTAGCGTGAGTGTGTGTTGCTGATGTCTAGATCCCCTCGAAAACAGCACTACTCCTAGACGTGTAAGCATTATTTTGTCTCCATTTTCATGTCTAGATCCCCTCGAAAACAGCACTACTCCTAGACTTGCATAGCTTTATTTGTCTCACTGCTCCTGTCTAGATCCCCTCGAAAACAGCACTACTCCTAGACCCTCAAGGTAACTTAGCAGCCTTCGGTTATGTCTAGATCCCCTCGAAAACAGCACTACTCCTAGACAGTGAATGCACCTTGCATCTTACCTAGTAAGTCTAGATCCCCTCGAAAACAGCACTACTCCTAGACCCTCTGACGCTTTTTATGGAGATTTTTCTTGTCTAGATCCCCTCGAAAACAGCACTACTCCTAGACACCATTAAAAGTGTAGCGTTTGAACGGCAAGTCTAGATCCCCTCGAAAACAGCACTACTCCTAGACCGGCTTGCTCATGGGTCATTTTTTTTATCAGTCTAGATCCCCTCGAAAACAGCACTACTCCTAGACCCTCTTTGTAACGAGCCATAACAACAGCTGGTCTAGATCCCCTCGAAAACAGCACTACTCCTAGACGTTACACCTGTTTGGAACGGTGGCGGTACAGTCTAGATCCCCTCGAAAACAGCACTACTCCTAGACTCCTAATTGTCAAATCTTATATATCCGCGTGTCTAGATCCCCTCGAAAACAGCACTACTCCTAGACAAGATGTTCGCATTAAAGAAAACAACAAAGGTCTAGATCCCCTCGAAAACAGCACTACTCCTAGACGTCGAACATGGCGATAGTGATAATGTCAATGTCTAGATCCCCTCGAAAACAGCACTACTCCTAGACCTCAAATTGGGGAAAGGAACAGGATGGTGCACTACTACCTTGTTTTAAAGGAGAACCAAACATGTTTAGATTATACACAAATCATTATCTAAAGTTGTTAGAGTTGCATTGCATATTGAAGATTTGCCTTTAAAATTTCCTTCAAAATCAACAAAAGTTATTTCCATTGCTTGACTCAATTTAAATAATTCCGAGATTTCATTTTCTTCAAAATACGAATAAAGATTAACAAAAAACAGAACTGGATTGTTAGGAACCACTTTTGAAATTAGCTTGATATATTCTATGTTTTTACTTAATAAAGACATATCTTCCTGTTGGAATGTTAATCCTAAGACTTTTAAAATTGATGATAAAGATAGAGTTTTGGAAAAATCTAAATCAAAATCAGATTTTTCTATTAACTTGAATATTGATGACTGAAGAAGTGAAATAGATTCTGAAAGTTCAACTTGAATTGCTGGCTCATTACTTGCTATGACTTGAATTTGCTTTATTGCATATGCTAGGAACCTTTTATCATTCAAATCTATATAAAAAGGGCTACAGCATAAGAATGCATTTTTTGATAGATCGATAGAATCTAGTTCATCATTTACACTGCATGATTGATTTTCACCTAATACAGAAGAGTTAATTGATCCGACAACTAAAGAAAAGTATGTAGGAGATTCAATTGCAATAACATTAGGAACTTGTTTTTGAATTTCAAATGAAAGGTCTAAATCATGAAATGTGATATTCATAATTCTATATACCTTTCTGTGCTATTGATAATTTCTGCATGAGCATCGCCTACAATATACTCAATATCGCAAAATTGTTTTTCCGTAATGATCATCATTTGAACTAGACCTTTAGGAGGTTTATGTATTCTTACTCCGTTTTGAACTGTATTCCCAACTGTTTTATTAAGAACTAATTTGCAGTAAATTGACTCTTGCATCATAATAAAACCTGACTGAAGAAGGTATCTCCTAAACAAGCGATAGTTTCGTCTATCAACTTTAGTTTCTACAGGAAGATCAAACATTACGATGATTCGCATGAACCTATAACTCATAAAAGGAAAATTCTCTTATAAGAGATGTCGTTAGAATTCAGAGAATCGATAACTGACCTTGTGTAACTTGGAATAATATTATTTAGATACTGCTTTTGACCTTCAAATAACAACTCTTTATTTAAGATATTCTTTATGGCCCTTTTTTCTTCTTTATCAAAAGAATTAAACTTACAGCCTATCACTTCAAGATCTATGACAGGTCTAAATGGTTCCATCAGATCACACGCAAAATTAAAATTATTACTTGCGCCTCTATGCCAAATTCCAAGCTGGGTTATACAACCGCACGAATATATTGCTCTAGCAAAAGCAGACATTAAAATTGAGTAACCATAATTTAAAGCACTGTTAGTGAAGCTATCTAAATTTCTTGAAAAGTCTTGTCCTAATAAAGAATTAAAATACACCTTTGCTGCAAAGCCTTCTCTATTAGATGCGTCACCTAGCATTACTTCATCAGAATAACCAACTAATTGAATTGCTGTTAATTCATGGCCAAAAGAAGCAAGCACCTTTGCTTGATTTAGTATTTTTTCAGTAACAATAGACTGCCATATTTCAGATTTCAAACTAGAAGCCCACTCTACTTGCTTTTTTACTTTAAACGAAGAGTCGTAAGATCCATATAAAGGAGCCAAAACAGAGGATGGTAGATGTTTTTCATCACAGAATAATACATTTATCTTCTTTGCAATCAACTCATTTATAAGGTATGTAGTTAATGACACAGCAGTACTTTCTATTATGATTGTAGCTATTTCACTTAAATGAACCTTTGAAAACGAGTTACCCTGTCTTATTTCAAGGTATCCCATTTTATAGTCAAGTTTTGATCTATGTGAAATAGATACAACTCTCCAGGTCATTTTATTAAATCTCTCAACTTAGTCTCTATAAAGTAAAATCCTGTTACTGAGTAATTAATTATTGAGTATTTTTCAAAATCTAACTCTGTAGTTCTAACAATACCAGAGTTTTTCGATTCTCCAATATCGTGCAGATCGCTAGAAGCCCCATTACTTTGAAAGGCTTTTAACAATTCAACAACAACATGAACTTTTTGTTCAACGGTTAATAATCTTTCGTCAGAATCTTTTTCTTTCACTCTATAGGTCTGCAAATCAATATTTTTCAACACATTGGTAATAACCGCAGGTAAGCAATTGAAAAATGTATTTTCTACTTTTGACTTTAACTCACTAAACAAATTCGTTAAATCTTGTTCTGAAAATCCGCTTTTCTTCTCATCATAAACAAAGTTGACTTTCTTATCATTCAACTTAACTTTTCTTTCAAAAGACTCAATCGCCTTTAAAATTTTTTGAGATCTTATAGACAAGATTAATGAATTGAATTGCTGTAAAGTTATTCTTTTATTTGCCTTTTCATACGACGAAACTTTGTATAAAAACCCTGTCTCGTTGTTTTTTAAAATAAAAGGAAAAGGCAATTTCTCAATAAGAATTTGTGGATTTTCAAATTTCTCATCTAACAAATACTGTACAATGCTGTCATGAATGTTATTTGAATTTTCAACTATTCTTAAAGGTATTCCGATGAACCTGTATATTTTTTTCTTCTTACTAATGAAAGAAATAAAGCTGAAAAAAGTATTGTAGTCTTTATCATATCCACCGTATTCACATCCAAGATGTTTCTTCTTTTTTATGGTTGCTTTGCTTGGTCCATACAAAGTTAGATCAAATAGTTTTCCTTTTACTTCTTCTTGCTTTATTGTTTTTAATATATTGTTTCTGTAATAATTTTTTCTTACAACTGATATGGAACAGCCATTTCTAGAATCCCATATTCCAGATTGCTGAAGTCTTTTTTCATTCTGATTTGTAAAAATATAAGATGTGTCACTAGTACTGAATGAATATCTTTCATTATTCGCAATGACGTACTGGTACTTACTTGTAAATTTCTCAAAATATACGTTCCCAACTACAATGTTACAGTATGCGTCTTTAGCATGATGAAGATCGTTTAACTCTCTAACTTTTATTAGATCAAACTTTTGCTTAAAATCTGCAGTTAATCCTGCTTTAGGATAGATAATTTTAGCTTTCTTGTAGAGTTTAGATAGTAAGCCAGCAATTGCCTTTGTTGACTGTCTAGTCTCCACTAATTGTCTAGCAATGAAACCTTCTTTTTCAGAATTTGAGAGAGATGTACTTCTGATAAGCCTTTCAAACTTTGACTTGGAGATCAATCCTAAATCTAGTAAATGTTTCCAGAATTGTGTTTGATTTTCTCTTATTTGATATGAAAGAGGGTAATTATTATCTTTTACTTCATTTACTGTTCTTTCCACAAGGACTCTATTGTCAATACTATCGTCTTTAGTTAGTGATTGTGGAATAATATGATCAATATCGTATTGTTTTGAGTTATTCAGCAAGTCTTCAAACTCTATCTTATTTCCTGTATACATACTCTTTCCTAGCTGAGTGTAGTAGAGATAGATTTTGTCACTCAATAACTTATTGTCGTCTTGTTTTTCTAAAGAACTATATATTTCACTGATATCAAAATCTTTTCTGCACTTATCATATAGTGCCAAGATAGACTTTTTTCTAGAATTAGTTCTCTTACCTTTTTGATCTGCTGTAGCACCTCTTGCCATTTCAACAAAGATCCTTGAAGGTTCATAGCCCATGATTTTCTTCGTTATTTCTCTAACGACTAGAAGAGTTTGCCAAATCATTCTCTTTACAGAAGGAGATACATATAGACCTTCTACAAGGTTTTGGTATGAAAAAGCATCATTTTTATCTAAAATTGAATTTTCTGAAGAGATCAAATCAGAGAAAGTGTATTCTGAACTTAAAAGCTCCATTAGATTTCCTTTACCATTGAGCATGAAACCTAATATTGAGTTTTTATCAAATTCAGAATTTTTATTATGACCTAAAAGTCCTGTAAGTAACTTTTCAGAAAGTCTTCCCCATCCAGAAAACTTAATGCGACACAATTTCGACAAATTTTCATTGAACTTAGCACATTCAGAAGAAAACTCTCTTTTCAATCTTTTCTCAATCATTAAATAATCATTTGGGAATAGAGTTGAATATTTAATAAAAGACTCAGCAAAATTTATATCAAAATTATCAGTCCCTAATGCATTCTTAATTTTGACGTAAGAAGACATTGATACCTTTTGCTCATCATCAAATCCTGTAAGTTCTTCTTTACTTGTTAAAAAACCATTATTGTATAGGTATGCAACAAGCTGTTTTTGAGTAACATTAATTTGATTGCAATAAAGTTCGTCAAATACCTTTTTAGTTAGTCCTGTTTGAGCTTCGTCTAACCTCATTCCATTTATTCTGATGTTATTTAGAACATTCAACACCATGAATTTAGAGTAAATAATAGAATTCTTAGGAAGAACATCCTCTCCGCTGAGATATGTGCATTTAGAAGTCATTCGTTTAATAAAAGCTTCAGCACTCTTTTCTGTATCTACAACGCTTTCAAAATTCCAAGGGACTATTTTTTCTTGAGATTTCTTAACTATCCACGAGAACTTTGAATGATTATTTAAAGGTCCCACGTAATATGGAATTCTGAATGTTAGCAAAGCTTTTATTTTGTCATATACTGACACTCCTGCATCATCTTTTTCTGATAAAAAAGCAAAGTTTTTACTTTGTACTTTAAGAATCTTATCTAGTTCAGCTAAATTAATTTGATAGGGAATCACGGAATTATCCGCAGAAACTTGTGTTTCAAAAATAGATAAATCGCCAATCCTGTGCAAAATGACTTTTTCTTTTTCACTTAATTTATTGATTTCAGAAGAACAAAGTAGGATTTGAGCTAAAATCTGTAGTCTTTTGTAGATTGAAGAGCCTTTTATAGCTTCTTTATTTGCAGATTTATCACCGTGCGTGATGTCATAGTAAAAACAGATCTTTCCTTTTTCTGTATTTTTATTTCGTTCTTCAAAGATTTCTTTATAAAATGATTTAGGCTCTGTAGTTAACTTTTCATTTTTAGCTACATTTACTTTTTTATTAACTTCTGCCAATAGATTCTCAGAAAGTCTTTCTCTTAACAAACTTTTAAAGATTCTAAGTTCTTCTGCATGTTTGTTAAATAGTTCAACTTTTGACTCTGAGATACTATTACAGTCTTTTAGTATTTCTTGTAATTTGATTACATCATAAACAGCTTTTTCGGATTCAACAACACCTTTGAACTCATCATTAATTTTTTGTATTTGTTCATCATAATCAGAAGAATTAAATTTAATTTTGCAAGAGAGTCCTTCTTCATCACTCTCTTCTATGGTGAAGATTTCTGCAGCACTTACCTTATATCCTAATAACAACAAGTACCATCTATTAACTTTATTCTCTGTAGATTTCTTTACTTCTGGATCTGAAATTTCATCATATACAGATTTAAGTTGAGCAAAAACTTTTTTAAGATCTGATCTCTTATCAGAAGAAGTTCTTATAACATTGATAACGTCATCACGCATATCAATCAAATTCTGCTTTAAAGAATCTGCTATCTCTTGAAAATCATCAGAAACATTTGAAAAAAGAGAAATATCCACAAACTGAGAACAACATTGTTCCCATAACTCTGGTAAAGAAGCTCCGATGTTATTTACATCTAACCTTTCAAATAAGAAATGGCCTCTATGCTTGATGATGTGATGAACCGCTAAAAAGAGAAGTCTTATGTCATCAACAGGCTCATTCATCAACTTATATCTTAGGTGATAAATAGTTGGATACTCTTTAAAGAAATCTTTATCCTTATAAGAATTATCCCCAAAGAGATTATTTTTTGAAATCTCCTTAAATTCACTATTCTTTAATCTTTGAAAGAAACCAACATCAACTTTTGAAATTTCTGGATCAAATAACTGTTCTAATAAATTTAATCTTTGGCGGGTCCTAAATACTCTTCTTCTTGCACATCTATGAGCTCTTCTCTCTGCTGCAGTATCTGCTGTAGGAAAAAGTCTTACGCCCCATAAACTTTTACCTGACACTTTCAAGATATTATATGACTTATCTGTAACAGCCCATCCGCATGAACCAGTACCCACATCTAAACCAATATAGTAATCGCCATATTTCTTGAAATTGTCATAGTTGGACATAATCTTATCTTTCACCTTGATAGTAGACTAATTTTAGAGATCTAATAATCTCGACAGTATCAATATAACATAAATTATGTTAAAGCCAGAATAAAAAACAGAAAACGAATAGTTAACTATTCGTATTTTATGTTAACACCATCACATTTTATAAAAAATAAACTAATATATATTTACAAATATCAAAATTCAGGTATCATATGAACTGTTTTAGATCCCCTCTAAAACAGCACTATGAGTCTAGATAAAAATTTATTCAAAGCACCGTTTAGGCGGTACCCCGTTGTGGGGATATAATTCAGCCCGAATATTTTGTTATTCGGGCTGAATTATTTTTCGTCGTTGATGTTCTTAATGGGAATCAATATAGGTTTAGACCAATTTTCCTAAAGTCATCATGATCAAAATTGTTTTGCAGAAGTTTTATGTTATCTGGAGATACTTTATTCTTCTTAAGCAAAGTAAGAGATGATTCTTGAGCTTTCTTCATATCAAGCAATATTGATTTATAAATTTTGTCATCAACATCAAAGAAGTCTTTTATCTCGTCAAAAAGCTCAAGTGAAGGTAGATCTTTTCCTTCAACAAAACATAAAGCGTGGTGTTGTTTATTGTAGGGAACTGTATTCGGTGTTAGGTCGTAGGCTGGAGATAATTGCCATTCTCCATTGATACGTAAAAAACCATGATTTCTCAAATGGTCATCTGTATTTCCAAAAAGTCCATTAAAGAGCATTCTTCTGAATAATTCTTGCTTTTGTTCTTTTGACGTCATGAAATCTGACATTGCAAGATCTACATAGCTGTAATTATCCAACTCATCATTTTCTGACAATCCAAGAGCCGTCATTGCAGACATAAAAGGAATTCTGGTGTTATTTGAGTTTCGGTCAAACCTTGGTAAAAGAAGAACATCTCCAAACTTCGATTCAATAACTTTAGATGAACAAGCTTTGATGCCAGCTTCTTTTGCCAAATCTAAATATACTTTCTCGCACTTTGACAACTGAATATCTTGATCGTTTATTGATGGAAACTTAGCTAAAAAAAGTTGATCTTTATCTACTACACAACCTTTTGGTCTTGCCCCTCCTAAACTGCCACTTGGAGCAAATAGCAGCTTTATATCATGATCACTCGTATTACCAAGCTCTACTTGTCTAGAAGCTTCGATTAACTCATTTAAACTTGTTAACTTTGGTCTATCCGTAGAATCATCAACAAATTTACCATTGATTTTAATTCGTAAAGCTCCCATTCGAAAATAGTCGCTTACACCAAGCAAATACTCAGTTGAAGAAGGAGTGTAACCTAACTTTCTTTTTTGTATTAACCTTCCCCATCGATCTGGACATATATCTTGTAAGCAAGGAGGAAGAACTTGGATATGCTGAATGTCAGCTGAGAAATATAACGTTGGATCTAGAGAATAGCCTTTTTCTATCCAAGAAGGAACATAGCTAAAATCATAGACATCATGTCCTCGTGAAGAAAAGGCGGTTACCTTTGCTACAAGCTCTTCATTTGAAAATATCTCAAAATTTAAAAGCTCATTCATAAATATCCGCCTTCACGATTATCTCTTAAAATAAAGATCTTAAGCTTAGTAAGAACCTCTATTTGTTCTTCTAGGTCTTGCAAAAGAAGACTTTGATACAGCACTGCCTCTGCTCTTTACAGCATAGCCTTTATTAAAAGACTGACCTTCTTTCTCAGAGCGAAGATTTGTGTGTGAAACAAAGTGCTTTGCAGAGTTGTTTGACTTAGGACCAAACTTCTTTGAAGAATCATCTTTAGTAAAAGTCTTTCTTCTGTCATTCTTATCAAAAGAAGATTCTTTTGAAAACTTGCGACCTTTGCTATCTCCAAAAGTTTTACCTTTCTTAGGGAAAGATGATTTCTCGCCTCTTGCTAAACGAGCTTGAGGCTTTCCGTAAGGAGATCTTCTTGAAGACTTATCATCATTTTCTTCTTTAGAAGAATTAAATGAAACAGGCTTTCTTACAGGAGCTTTTGTAGCTTTTCTTCCTTTATTTGAAGAAGAGGCATTTAAATCTAAAGCAGGAGTCAACTCTTCAACTGGCTCTAAATGAACAGCTTTTCTTAAACGATTTAACTCATTTAAGGTAAGTTCTCTGAACTGTCCTGTCTTTAAGTCAGGATCAAGATCGATACCTGCGTACTTAATTCTGATAAGACGTGAAACTTTAAGCCCTACTGCTTCCCAAAGACGGCGGACCTCTCTCTTACGACCTTCTTTTAAGGTAACGTGGTACCAGGCGTTACGTCCTTCACCACCTACGTAAGTAACTTTGTTAAAGCGAGCTTTACCATCTTCTAACATTACGCCTTGGGTTAACTGATCGATTTGCTCTTCACTTACTTCACCATAGATACGTGCAGCATATACACGCTCAACTTCATATTTAGGATGCATCAGTGCATTTGCTAATTCACCATCGGTGGTAAATAAGAGTAAACCTGAGGTATTGATATCAAGACGGCCAATGTAGATCCAGCGACCGGTAGGAGGCTTTGGAATATGGTCGAAAACTGTAGGTCTGTTTTCAGGATCTGATAATGTAGTAAGCTCACCTTCAGGCTTATGATACATTAAGACTCTGCAAGATACTTTTTGACTGTCAGGTGTTAATACTACCTTACCGTCAATTTTAACTAAAATGTCATCTGCTTCATATCTGTCACCGATGGTAGCCATCTTACCGTTTACGGTAACTCTGCCCTGATCAATCATCTGCTCAAGAGCTCTACGTGAAGCAATTCCAGCGCGGGATAAAATTTTCTGTAACTTCTCAGTCATATAATATTTTCTACTTTAAAAAGCATAAATTGAAATTTCAGGCTCTATTTTACATGAGAGCTTTGAAAATATGAAATTCTCGGTAAGAATTAATAAATAAAACTTCTGAAAGTAGTCTTTAGTCAATTTTAACTAGCTGTTTTAATCAAAGAACTCGTCATCATCAAAATTTTCATCAAAAGACAATCTTTTGAGTGATGTTTTCTTGAATTTCATCACAGTGCTACAATCTCCAGTGCCTGCATACAAAAGCTGTCCTTTGTTGTAGCTTCCTTGAAATCCCTTACAGTGCTACAATCGGTTAGCTATTTTTGCAATGATTTGATCGTGTTGTAGCTTCCTTGAAATCCCTTACAGTGCTACAATCATTAGGAAAATTATCAAGGTTCATAATCTAGTTGTAGCTTCCTTGAAATCCCTTACAGTGCTACAATCGAATATTGGGCAAACAAAGCTGTGCATTAAGTTGTAGCTTCCTTGAAATCCCTTACAGTGCTACAATCGAAGGTGAGATCGTTCAATGCGTAAAAATTGTTGTAGCTTCCTTGAAATCCCTTACAGTGCTACAATCTGTATCAACTGTAAACACTGCCGAACTGCAGTTGTAGCTTCCTTGAAATCCCTTACAGTGCTACAATCTATTTATAATTATAAAATTGCTTATTGGCGGTTGTAGCTTCCTTGAAATCCCTTACAGTGCTACAATCAATTTTTGAAGCTTGGATTAAAAGTAGAATGTTGTAGCTTCCTTGAAATCCCTTACAGTGCTACAATCTCAACTTCCACCAAAGACTGACCTTGTCTAGCTTTGGTGGAGTTTGCTTTTTTTTATTTCTCTTTATTCAGTACTAAAAAGAAACTTCTCATATTGTTTTTTTTTAAAAAAGTAAAAGCTGAACACCACCTACTTTTTCTTCCTGTCTACTCTTTTTCCCTACCAAGAATTGTATTGACGCATACTGTTTTTCAGTTACTGTCATACACCTAATAGATCCTTTTGGTGGAAGATGAGCTTTTATTCTGTTGTAATGGTGTAATTCTCCATCTTTTCCAACAACTATTCTGCTATAAACAGAAAATTGGATCATGTCAAAACCATCTTGCAACAAAAATCTTCTAAAACGAACATAATCTTGTTTATTCTTCTTTGTTATTGTTGGCAAATCGAAAAATACAATCATTCTCATAAAGTTTCTCTGTTCAATCATTAAATTCAACTCTCAGAATATTGATGTGGGACAAACTCTTTTATAATTGGCAAAGATATTTTGCTGATGGGATTAGACAGAACTCTTACATAACTTTCTATTACATACTCTGTCGCCAATGATATTGCCATGTCACCTTCAGGCATGGATACTTCATAATTTAGTAAATTGACCAATTGAGCCTTCGGCAAAACGAAAAGCTCTTCATCAGATAAAGAATTTACGTAATTTCTCGAAAAGATATCTACTATTGGACGAAATGGTTCAATAAGATCGTCTGCTAAATTAAATGAGTTTTTTTGGTTGCAGTGAAATATACCTAAAGGAGGAAATAAACCGTGAGCAACAAGTCTTCTTGCAATTTCTCCCCTTAATACGGCGTATCCGTAGTTAAGACAGGAATTAACGTAAGATGTTTCATCTCGTCTTCCAAAATTAGGCCCAAATATGATCTTAAAATAATATATTGCAGCTCTCGATTCTATGTTATCAGGATCTCCTGATCTTACCTGCTTAGATAAAGAATCAAGAAAACCGGCACCATCTAAAGAAGTTATTCTTAAACATTGGGCTTGATTATGAATCTTTGAAGATATGATAGCAGCTCTTAATCTTTTTGATACTGGCTTGGGGCAATTTAGCTGGAGATTCAAAATTCTCAATGGGGAATTATGCTGTAAGAAAGGAAGAAAGATACCATTTGGTGTATGTGAAGAATCAGTACTATAAATTGCTATTCCATAATCAGCTGACTTTGATAAAACAGGCTGAGTCAGAACCACTTGAGGACTATCTATAATTATCGAAGATATATCCTCAAGAGGCACTCTATAATCATAATCTTGCGAAATTACCAAAGACTTATCTTTGCAACTCAATCTTGCAGGATTACTGATGATGACGTTACGCCAGCTCAAGTCTTTTCTCCGGCTTTGCTAGGTAATAATAACCTAAAACATCTACATTATATTTCGTAAGAGAATATGCTGTTTTAACACCAATTCCTTCTTTTTCCCCTTTTTTGTACTTTTTAGAAATCTGCCTATCATGGAAAAGGATAGAAAATGATGCCACCGATCTATGAAAACCATTAAAATATCCAAAAAAACTTTCTTTTTTGCCATCTATTCTTATCAGATCATTTGTTCTAACAGAAAAACACCACTCATATGAGTCATCAATTTCTACCCAATCACTTTCATTTTTTCTTGCCACGCATGCTTTATTTGGCAATGTCTTATTCCAAGCATATATAGGAATACAATAATATTTACCTCTCTTTTTAAAGATATCAACTCTCATGATGTTATCATTTTCAGCTACTCCATTTCGAATAGGAACACCAGAGCAAGCATCTTTTACTCTTACTGATTTAACTATCGGATTGCACGGATCTTCTTGACCTTCACTGTTAGGCATATGCATCGGTTTATCATCAGAAAAGATTTTTGCGAGATCTTTTTCTTCAATCTTACTTACATCCTTACCTGTGGTACTACTGTACTCTTCATATCTTTTTCTCAAAGCATCACACAGATTTTTATTTCGTGTATCTGCATCTACAATTGATGAAATTTTTGCATATTTAAGCTTTTTTAAAGAAACTTTTTTTATAGCGAGATTTTCTTTTCTCATTTCAGAAGTTTGACGATAAACAGTATCTTTATGAAGCGCACCTTTTCCAATTTTTTCGCATGCACGAGAAACAAAAAGAGTTCTAACATTTTTCAGATCACTTTCAGTATAAGAACATTGCTGTTTCAACTCTTTTTTTAGTTTTTCTAGATCACATTCAAATACTCTTGCTTCTACTTCTTCTCTAAAACAATGCCAAGGTTCAGTAAATTTCGGTTCTTTTACATTTTTAAAAGTATTTAGAAGAAGTAATTCATTTTCATCAATAGGCAAATCAGGATCATCATAAGATGAATTATTAAATTCAACCTCTCTTGCCTTTGACCAAGCACCAACTTTTTGAACAATTTTTCTAGTGCAACAAGCAATAACAGTTGCATCTAATGCATGATGTCTGTCATTTTCTTCTCTAACTTTGTTTAATCCCCAACAATTTCTTAAGTTAGCCGTAAGCTGACCTGCAACTACAACACATCCAGATTTGTCAGAATTTTCAGATAGGCAAAGGAATCTATCAATATAATTCTTCATAAACCTACATGCATAACGGGTATCATTTAAGTTTCTTTCTAAGAAATCTTTTTTAGCATCTTTTGATAATGAGTTTCTTAACAGATTTCTTTTTTTCTTTTGATTTAAGTTCTTGCAGGATTTAACCCACTGTTCAAATTCGTACCAAGAAATGTCTGTTTGTTTTGATTCAAAATATTCATAAGGAATTCGATTCCCCTTATCCTGATTCTCATTTGTTAATACGAGGACCTTATTGGATTGAGAATCATCATATGATCTTGAATAAGGCAGAATGTGATCAATTTGAACGTAACCTTTTTCAAATAATCTTTTATGGTCAATTTCTTTGCCGGAATACATAGACTTACAGTCTTGTTCTTTATATAGTCTGTACTTCAGTAAATTTGTTCCATTTGTTTTTTCTGCGCCATAATGTTTTTCAAATTCTTCACGCTCCTTAATACGTCTTGAAGCAACTTCTTCATTTCTTTTTTTAATTTCATTTCGCTCTGCTCTTGATTTTGCTAAATCACGAGCCAACTCAATATGAACAGATTCTGGAGAACCGTATTTTTTAACAATAGCATTTACAACTTTTCTTGTTTGGTTAATCACTCTTAGAACTACAGGATTCCGTGGGATATCACCAAGGTCCTCATTAAAAATTAAAGTTCCGTTAGGTTCTCTTCCTGAAAAAAGAGAGGGTAAATATTTTGATTTTTTGACTTTAGCTTGATTTTGCTTGTAATGTTTATAGCCAGCTTCAGAGCAAGCCTCATCATACCTTTTTCCTAAAACCATATATGGAATTATTTTTTTCAGAGACTTTTCAGATAAAGAAACAAAACCGTTAAATCTTACAGGCAGCAATGCTTCTATAAGTGTTCTTGATTCATATAGAGATAGATGCTCAATCACATCAGAATCTTCTTTGTAAACTGTTAACACGTAAGCAATTCTGTTGTAGCGTTCATATTTGCCAGCGAGAACTTCTGTTCTTATCTTATCCCATTCTGCAGACAGGCTACTGCCTAATACTTTTCTAATTTCATGAAGATGAGAACACTTATAAAAGACTTTATCCTCAGGATTCTTTTTTGAAGACTTTGTGATATCAGAAGGTTCTGCTGATTTTTTCTTTTTTTGTGTCTTCTGTTCATAATCAACAGATTTGTATTTAAATTGTCCCGGTTTCCATAAATTTGCTTTTACAAAAGCAGATGTTAAAGAAGAATATTTAATATCACTTTTCATTTCCAAAGGCATATTGAGAATTAAATCATGTTCCTCTTTTGTTAGAGGTCGTTCTTGGCTGTTTTCATCATATACGCGAAGATTATTAATTCTAGTAAGCCAAACAAGCTGTTCTGCATAAAAATTAGCAGCTGGTGCTCTCAATTCATCTTTTTCAAAACGGCAGTGACCTACCATTTTTAGGAGGTCTTCTCCCTGCAATGCTGGTCTTTGCTCCCAAAGGAATCCTGTTTTTCTGTCTCCACTACCCAAAATTGCGCTGATAAAATCTTTTGTGACAATTGGATTTGAAAATGATTGCTGTGCCTTAAAAATTTCTCTTAATTCTATGTCCAAGTCTGTTCTTGGAAGTGATTTAGAATATTCACCAGACTTATTTCTTTGACAGTTTGGATACTCAGAAAAGATCATCTGACCAACAGTTTTGTAACATTTTTCTTTCATTAACTTTTGGTTAGAAGATAGGCTATTTTTTATTTTTCCCTTATCAGCCTCGCCGTCATCAGCAGATGAAGCCCAGTAAAATCCTCGGTGTTTGCATATATGATAAATTACTCTAGCCAACTGATTATTTGTAAGGACAGAGTTCAAACCTAATGTACGCAATGCCCAAGGGTTTTCGTTATACACATTCTTCAATACTTCATCTTTAGAATGTATAAGCCCTGAAGATATCAAAAAATTAAGAAGTCTGTTGAGACGATGTGCTCTTCGATATAAACGTCTTCTACTTAACCTACTTTCTCGTCTGATAAGATTTAAAGGCTCACCTTCCTTGTCAGTTTCTGCCTTTTTAAATACTCTAACACCTAGATCAATTATTCTTTTGCCAGGTTCAACAATTGACCAACCAACGGAAGCGATACCTAAATCAAGGCCAAGCACATAAGACATATTTTCACCTATATACTATCAATATAATATTATTTTTATTCTAATATATAAAAATTATTTTCTATTTATATAAATTTGTGATTGCGATAATTATCACAGATTTTTTCAATTATTTAATTAAGAAATTGATCTTATCATTCTACTTATGTACAATTTAAGCATTGTGACACTGTAAGGGATTTCAACGTTGTTACAATAAGGTTTTCGAAAGATTACCGAACCCGCCCTCACTTAGGTGAGGGCTTTTTGTTTGATCTTAAAAATTTAATTTCAACTGACTTTAACCCTCTTTTCATTTTTCTCAGTCTGGTTATTAATCAAAGAACTCATCATCAAAATCTTCATCTTCTTGAAAGTAACCGAATTCAGCAGCCTCTTCAATGTACTCTTCATCTGTCATTTCATCATCTTTGTAGAACTCACCTGATGCAATTGATGCATTTATCTCTTTAATGATCTTGTCCCAATCTTTAGAATCTAGCTTGTTTGAAACTGAACTCATTTTGTTCTCCTATGTAATCTTTGTTTAATTATATTATATTTTTTATATATATCATTTATTTGTAAATTCATTTTTTATATACATATTTAATATTTTATTGATTTTAAAAGTAATTATGATTTTATAAATCATTTTTTATTAGCACGTTTTCAGCTCATTTCTATTAAGTTTTGGACAATTAAGTAAATGACTTTACAATAGACTTAGCAGAAGGAAATACATATGTCAGACCAGAACACTCAGGATTTTGTTCAATGTGCACTATTTGGTGAGAGCTTTAACTTAAGATGCGCAAAAGAACAAAAAGAAAAATTGCAAAGAGCGATAGCTTCTTTGCAAACTAAAGCATCAAATATGATGCGAGAGAATCCTAATTTAACTCCTACACAGGCAGCTATCTTAATTGCGCTTGACTCAGAGAGTACCTTACTGGGATTTTTAAACGATAAAACTCCATTTGAAAATGAAGCTTTAAAACTAATCACCAAGATGAAAACTTCTCTTCAAAGAGCTAACAATGACTGATTTTTTTGATAACAAAGTTCTTCGTAAATCACTGCGTCAGCAGATCTTAGAACAACGTAGACAGGTAACACCAGTAAAAGCCTATGAAGCAGGAGTTGAGATTGTAAAAATCTTAAGTCACCACAAACACTTTTTGCAAAAAAAAATGGTGGGATCATATTTAAGCTTAGGCGGTGAGTTATCTACAGAGCCTATCAATGAGTATCTTCTAGAGCACCATGAATTAGCTCTACCTTTTATGGATGTTCACGTAAAAGGTCATATGGACTTTTATTCCTATAAGAAAGGTGACAGGTTAATTGAAAACCGCTTCCATATATTAGAGCCTGAGAATTTACCAGAGAATCTGGTAACTCCTGATAAATTTGAAGCTTTGATTGTGCCTTTAGTTGGATTTGATAATAAAGGCAATAGATTAGGCATGGGTGGTGGCTATTACGACAGAATGTTAAAGAAGCTGTCTGCTCAATGTCTTTTAATCGGTGTAGCTTATGACTTCCAGCTTTTAGATGCAGTACCTATTGAGCATTGGGATATGCCTTTGCATGAGGTTATCACTCCTACCAAGCACTACATTTTCTAATCAATTTTTCTAAAATCGGCAATAAAAAACCCACCGTACGGTGGGTCTTTTTTAGGTTCTTCCGCAAAAGTGTTGCTACCTAAAAATAGGTAGTGAAAATTGTCATTAA
>ERZ1026776.518-NODE-518-length-26307-cov-47.961793_pt1 | contig 26307 bp, 20 predicted proteins | sample MGYA00380125_ERZ1026776 | MGnify/ENA primary metagenome ERZ1026776 (study PRJEB33269, sample SAMEA4719761) | human gut metagenome | biome: human-associated habitat; feature: organic feature; material: feces | place: Cameroon | collected 2013-10 ...
GCGAGAACTTCAATCAGGCTCGCGATTTCGGTTTCATCCGGGGTGTTTATCATTTTTGGAGCAATAAGTCGACGGCACGCGAACAGGCTTATTATTTCCTCGATCAGGTTCATCTTACGGATGGAGATTTGCCTCCGGTACTGGATATTGAACATAAGCCGGTAGATAAGAGTGTGGAGGATTTCCAGCGTGATGTGCTTACCTGGCTACATATTGTAGAGGATAAGTATCATGCTAAGCCTATCATCTACACCTATTATAAATTCAAGGAGCAATATCTGAGTGCGCCTGTCTTCGAGGATTATCCTTACTGGATAGCCCACTATTATGTTGACAAGGTTCAGTATAAGGGCAAATGGAAGTTCTGGCAGCATACGGATGTGGGCAAGTTGCCGGGCATTAAGGGGTACGTAGATTTCAATATTTACAACGGCAGTTATTATGAGCTCAAGCAGCTCTGCATAGGAAGCAATAATAACGAAAAGAAATTTATGGAATAAAGGTTGGATTTTTGGCAATATGCGAAAATCCAACCTTTATTCGTATGTTTTAATCTGATATTTCGGATTTTGGTATTGAACCTTTTTGAATCAGAAAAGAATCTTTATGAACCTAAGACAAGGCAGGCCCAATTGTTGTCAATCTGTCTGTTTATTTCATGCATTCCCAGTTCTTCAGCTTTCTCCAGAAGTACCGGAATATCTTCTTCGTAGAAACCGCTCAGAACCAGGGTTCCGCCGATGTTCATCACGCTACGGAAAGCACGCATGTCGTCGAGCAGAATGTTACGGTTGATGTTGGCAAGAACTAGGTCGAAAACGCCGCTGATGTGGTTGATTACCTGACTGTTGCCAAATAGCACTTCCATATTAGTTACGCCGTTGAGCACGGCATTATGCTTGGCATTTTCCACGCTCCACTCGTCAATATCATAGCCTACCACGTCTTTAGCGCCCAGTTTGGAGCAGGTGAGGGCAAGGATTCCCGTACCCGTTCCGCAATCCAGGACGCGCTTGGTTCTGATAGGCATGTGGAGCAACTGGGAAATAATCATGCGTGTGGTTTCGTGATTTCCTGTTCCGAACGCCAGTTTCGCCTCAATACCTATTTCGATAATGTCGGGTCTGTTGCTCGTATCGGGATAGAATTCGGGATGTTTTGCATCGTAAATCACCACCTGATTGTCCACATAAATTGGTTCGAATCCCTGTTCTTCCCATTCCTGGTTCCAATCCTTGTCTTCTGCATCTTTCACCTCGTAGGTAATTTTCGTATCCCCGATAGGGAAATCAGCTATATAGGCATCCAGCATCTCCTTGTCGAAGAGTTCTTTCTGCACATACGCTTCCAGTCCGGTTTCTGTTTCTTCAAAAGATTCGAATCCGGCTTCGGCTGCTCCATCTGCAAGCAGATCCTGACAGGCCTGCATCAAGTCGGCAGTCGTTTCAATAGTGAATGTTGCTACTAAATATTTCATATTTAATTTGTATTAATTTCTTGTCTAAAAACGCCTTCGAATGTTCAAAAAGGCTAGATTTGTTTTAAATCTTCTGCAAAATTATAAAAAAATAGGGGAAAACCTACAATAATTTAGGGAAATTCTGTATTTTTGCATAAAGATAAGCAATATTTTTGCATCCAGATTATTATATAATCAGAAAAAGGCTCTTTCGGGAGACTTCTTCCTGATGATTTAAGATGATTCGGGAAGAGAAAAATGAAGAAAGAAAAAGAGAAAAAATAAATAGGAGAACAGAAATATGAAAAGAAAGTATCTTCTTGCAGTCCTTATCGCAACTGCGATGCCATTCACCTCGATGGCACAGGACGATGACCTCTACTTCAATCCGAAGAAGGAGGCCAAGGAAAAGGCTGAGAAACGGGCTCAACTCCAGCGCCAGTATGCTGAGCAGCGGGCTCGTAGAGATAGTATTTACCGTCTGTTTTGGAGCGGAAGCAACCGTTCGGTAGATGAATACAACCGAGGCGGAAGAATCTTCAGCCATTATGAGAATGTAGGGAAAGATTCCCTGGGCAACGACATCATCCAGTTCCATGTGGGCAAGGGTGTGGCGCCCGACAGCATTTATGATGATGCTTACTTCGCCCAAAAGTATGCTGACAGGGATGAGGATTTCGTCCGCACGCGCGAGATGAGCCGTTGGGATGGATTCTATGATCCATGGTTCTACGATTATTATGGTTACGGTCCTTACTACTGGCGCAGCCGCATGTGGGGCTGGCACAATCCATGGCGCTACGGCTATTATGCCGGCTGGTATGATCCTTGGTTCGACCCTTGGTACGATCCATGGTATTATGGTTATTGCGGATGGTATGGTGGCTGGTACGACCCTTGGTATTATGGCTGGGGCGGCTACTACAACCCTTGGTATTGGGGTGGTCCGATATACGGACATGTAAGTTATGGCGGACGTAATTCGGGCGGTTACGCCGGAAGCAGAACTTACCGTTATAATGGCGATAAAGGCTATGCTGGCAACAGTACTTACCAAAGCAACAGAAACCGTAATTTCGGCGGACGTATAAACGATAACGGCCGTTACAATAACGTTCGAAACAACAATAATAATACCAACAACTTCGACCGCAGCAACTTCGGTGGATTCGGAAACCGTAGTGGAGCAAGTTTCGGAGGCGGAACGCATTCCGGCGGAAGCTTTGGCGGCGGAGGAGGTAGCTTCGGAGGCGGCAGCCGTTCTGGTGGCGGCGGCTTTGGCGGAAGAAGATAGTCGCTTTTAAAGTTTAAAGTTAATAATTTATAGTTAATAGCTAGGGCTTTGTTCTGAGGATGAAGACATTTTTCGAAAAATGAAGATGTTCATCAGAAAATAAAGCCTTTAAGAATTAAGTGAAGAATTAAGAGATTATGAAGAATTTAAAATATTTATTCCTGGCTTCATTGGGACTCATGTCAGCCCCAATGTTGGCTCAGGAAACTTATCAGGATACTAAGTTTGCAGAGAATTCCCTTACGGGAACTGCACGCTATGTAGGTATGGGTGGAGCTATGGAAGCCTTGGGCGCAGATATTTCTACCATCTCCAGCAACCCTGCCGGTATTGGTCTGTTCAGAAAGAGCATGGCAAGTTTCTCTGCTGGCGTTGTGGCTCAGCCTGAAGCTGATACGGAACTCAACTTTGATAATACACGCCTCGGTTTTGACGGAAAGAAATCGGTTCCTAGTTTCGACCAGATCGGTTTCGTATGGGCTGCTACAAATAGAGATTCGAATGTAAAGCTCAACTTCGGTTTCAACTACCACAAGAGCACCAATTTCTCTCAGATTCTTTCAGCAGCCAATTTCCTCAACGGAGCATCCCAAACCAAATGGGCTTCTGCCAAAACTGCTTACGCTAACAAATTGGATGAGCAGCACAAAGGAGATGGCGATCAGGTTTGGAATGCGGTAGACGCCAACTATAATGCGTTGATGGGCAAAGACGAGGATGGAAACCAAATGACCTACGATGGTCGTTCGTTCCTCTTTGGTCAGTATCAGAAGGGCTACATAGGCGAATATGATTTCAATATTAGCGTGGGCTTCAACGATCGCGTATGGGTAGGTTTTACCTTGGGCATTCATGATGTTCATTACCGAAATAATTCTGTTTATACAGAAAATTATGTTGCCGATAAGGAGGCTTACGGAACAGCTTGGGAAAGCCAGCGTATTACGGGTACCGGTTATGATGCAAAACTGGGTATTATCTTCCGTCCGGTAGAAGATTCTCCATTCCGTATTGGTGCTTACGTCAATTCGCCTGTATTCTATGATTTGTCGATGGATGGAACAGCTGATCTTGAACTCGTTGACAAGAACATGACGGATGAAAACGGCAATTATGCTGATGCCGGAAAAACAAACAGTTCCAGCCTCGATTATCGTCTGAACACGGCTTGGAAGACTGGTATCAGTTTGGGTCACACCATTGGCGGCAATCTTGCCCTGGGCGCTACTTACGAGTATGCTTGGTACAATCACATGGATAATCGTGTGAAGGATGGCGGTTATTGGGATGAATATTATGAAACCAGTTCTAGCGATGAAGTCATGAATGACCACACCAAGCAGTCGTTGCAAGGCGTGAGCACGCTTAAACTGGGTCTGGAATATAAGCCGATTAATATGTTGGCGCTCCGTTTGGGTTACAATTACGTTTCTCCGATGTTTAAGGAGAGCGCAGACCGCGACCAGACCATTCCTTCTCAGGGAACAATCTACGCCACTTCTACAGATTACACCAACTGGAAGGCGACTAACCGATTTACGGCCGGCGTAGGTTTCAACTACGAGAAGCTTTCTATTGATGTGGCTTACCAGTACAGCTGTCAGAATGGCGACTTCTATCCATTTGCTGCTTGGGAGAGCCTTGGTGCGAATGCAGCTCCTGCAACCAAGGTTGACAACAAGCGCCATCAGTTGCTGATGACCATTGGCTATAAGTTCTAAAATGTGAAGGTAGGGGGCTTATTGATTAAATAATGTGAAATCCCTAAGAAAATGCCCGTTTTTAGAAAAAAAAGTTGGGAAAAAGTTTGGTGGTTTCATATAAAAACCCTACCTTTGCAATCAAGAAGTCGAGATGATTTCGTGTCATAGGTTAGATTTAGTTTGAGATGCTGATGTATCTCATCCTCTTAAAAATATTAGTTTTTTTAGTGGTTAATTTAGTTTTAGTAAGTATGTTTAGGGTCTGTTGTGAAACAGGCCCTATTTTTTTTGTGCTTTCACAAAAAAAATCCCCCAACAGGATGGCTTGGAAACCATTACCTGTCGGGGGAAGTATTAATCCTAAATAAATCTACCTTGAATTAACTAACCTAATGAAATTATCCTTCATAAATCTACTTAAAGAACTAATACTGGCCTTATTTGAACTATTAAATCATACTATTTGTTTCTGTAATTATCCAGACCCTTATTCAGGAAGTCGAGATAAGCACTAACATCTTCTTTGAAACTGAAGGCTGCTGCAAGAGGATTACCATCGTTGTCAATAGCCACATAGAATGGCTGAGCGTTGGCTCCAAACTTGCTTGCCTGCAGATAACTCCACTTGTCGCCAACGGTACGCAGGGTGCGCTTCTCGCCATTAAACGTTACCTCCATAGGCTCAGGAAGAGGAGTCTTGTCATCTACATAAAGTGAGATGAGAACATAATCCTTTGTCAGCTTGTCGGCAACCGAAGGATCTGTCCAGACAGAAGCCTCCATCTTGCGGCAGTTCACGCATCCATAACCTGTGAAATCAAGCAATACCGGTTTGCCGGCAGCCTTTGCCGCAGCCATTCCCAGCTCATAATCCTTGTAAGCAGGCTCTACGGTCTTGGTGTTGAGGTTGAAGTCCTGAGTATTAATAGGTGGAGCAAATGCGCTCACAGCCTTGCAAGGAGCACCCCAGAGGCCCGGAATCATGTAAACCGAGAATGCCAAAGAACAAAGACCCAACATGATGCAGGCTACAGGCATAGGCTTGTTGATGTCGCCGCCGATTGCATCAACCTGGAACTTCAGCTTGCCGATGAGATAGAGACCCAACAGACCGAAGATGACAATCCAGAGAGAGAGGAAAACCTCGCGGTCCATAATGTGCCAGCCGTAAGCCAGATCGGCTACAGAGAGGAACTTCAGAGAGAACGCAAGCTCGATGAAGCCAAGCACAATCTTGATGGTCTCCATCCACGAACCCGACTTAGGAGCCGACTTCAACCATGATGGGAAGAGGGCGAAGAGAGTGAATGGGAGCGCCAGAGCAAGCGCAAAACCGAACATTCCCACGGTAGGAGCGAGCCAGTCGCCGGAAGTAACGGTCTGAACCAGCAGCAAACCGATAATAGGAGCTGTACATGAGAAGCTGACCAATACCAGGGTGAAAGCCATCAGGAAGATAGAAATCAGACCCGTGGTGCTTGAAGCCTTGTTGTCTACCGCATTTCCCCAACTGTCAGGCAATTTGATTTCGAACCAACCGAAGAACGAGAAGGCGAAAACGGCAAGCAGGAGGAAGAGGATGATGTTGAATACGGCACTTGTGCTGAGCGCATTCAGAGTGCTAGGACCTGCGATGGCTGTTACGGCAAGACCCAGAACCAGATAGATGACGACGATGCTCAAACCATAAGTAATCGCATCGCGGATACCTTTCTTCTTATCGTTCTTGGCACGCTTCAGGAAGAAACTTACGGTCATCGGGATGATAGGCCAGATGCAAGGCATGACGAGCGCAAGCAGACCGCCCACGAAACCGATAAAGAAGATGTAGAAGAGCGAATGGTTGGCGATGTCGTTAGCTCCGCCAAAAGCCTGAAGTTCTTTAACAACCGGTTTCCATAAGTCCTTGACATTCAAATCTTCCATAGCAGATGCTAAAGCTGCAGAATCTACTGGCTGGGTAGCGCTATCTGTCTGAGCCAGAGCTGCAACCTTAGCCAGCGAATCTGCCTTCATCTTTGCTGCAAGAGCAGGATCTATAGCCTTTGCATCCTTTGCGTTCAGAGCGTCTTTTGCCCCAGCTGCAGGAGCATCAACGGCAGGCGATTTGCCACTCTGCTTAAATGCTGCCTCGCTTGGTGGCAGACAGTTCTGGTCGTTGCAGGCGCCATATTCCAGATAAGCATCAATATGATAATTTGGCTGGGTAAACTTCACCTTCTGAACAAAGGTAACGCTACCCTCAAAATAACGGAGTTTCATTTCGAAGAGAGGGTCGAACTTTGCAATTTCTCTGCCGCGTGGCTGAAGTTTGCCTACGAGTTCAGCACCTTCCAGCTTGTTTACGTTGAACGAAGCAGAAATAGGGCCGTCGCCACCCAAACCGGTTGAATAGACGTGCCATCCCGGTTGGATTTTTCCGCTAAACACGATTTCGGCCACAGCACTTCCGTCTGTTTTCAGCGAACTGGTGAACTTCACAGGGTTTATCATCTGCGCCTGAGCCAACATTACTACAAGGAGTAATTGAAAGATTAAAAATACTTTTTTCATTTCTATTTTTTAATTTTATGTTGCAAAGTTACTAAAAACTAATCATATTACGTTTGCAAAGGGCTTTATGGGTACAAGGTTTTAATTTTTTTAAGAAAAAATGCTAATTTTCTTAGTTTTACTTGGCTGTTTCGTACTTTTAATGTAATTTTGCGGGCAGAAAGAAAGCAATCGAAAATTGGAAACAGAATAAAATGGCAAAGAAGAAACTATACTTATTCAGCCTCCTGGTGGCCACGATGAGTGTGCTGCTCTCTACGGTGGTGATGCATCATCACCACATGGGGCGTATATGTATGGTTGTAGAACGTTGCCAGCAGGATGGTAATCTCAACGATGAGCATACTGAGCATCATGAGAATGAAACCGATGGTTGCCGCGTGCATCAGATGCACCATTTCGTAACCAACGGCAAGATCATGAAGGGCATTCAGAAGCAGCTTTTCGATGGCAACCATCTGCTTTCCATGCTTTCTTCCGAGTATTTGTTTATCCCTACCTCGTCGCTCGTTAGCGTGCGTTGGCAGCAATTTGCAGCCAGCCTTCCTTGCGTAGGTGAAACGGTCATCAGCAGGCGAGGACCTCCTTCTTTTTGTTGATTTTCTGTAGTTAGAGCAACCGGGATGCAGCTTTTGCAACCAGGTTGCCGGGAAAGGTGCGTACTTTTGCACCCGAAATTATGAATCAATAAAAAGAAGAAAATGAAAAGAATATTGGTGGTTGCCGTTGCGGCAATCTTGGCCTGGTGTGGTTTCACCTTTTTCTCAAACCACGCCGGAGCAGAGGCTCATGCTGCCGAACACGGACATGAGCATGAACATGAAGAGGTGGATTTTGACAATATTCCGCTCTCTCAGAAACAGGTAGATGCGGTAGATTTGAAGATGGGCGAGGCGGTTGACCGCGTGATGGATGCTACGATTGCAGCCAACGGTCAGCTTGTTTTGCGCGCCCAGAACAAGGGCGAAGTAGCTTCGCTCATGGGTGGCGTGGTGAAGGCTATCTACGTGAAGGAAGGACAGAATGTGAAGCGCGGACAGGTTGTGGCTCTGGTCGAAAATACCGATGTGGTCAGTCTGCAACGCGAATATTTTTCTGCCAGCAAGGAGTGCGAACTGGCACTTGCCGACCTGGAGCGACAGAAACTACTGAACAAGACCGGAGCTGGCGTTAAGAAGAATGCGCAGCAGGCAGCCAAGGAGTATCATGTGGCACACGCCAACCTCATCGGCATCGGCAAGCAGTTAGCCCAGATGGGCATTTCTACCGCCGCCGTAGCCAGGGGCAAGTTTACCACAGCCTTCCCTTTGCGTGCGCCGATAGCGGGTACGGTTTCGCAGATTACAGCCAGCTTGGGCAGTTTTGCCGACATGCAGACTCCGCTCATGAAGATTCAGAACAACCAGGCGGTAGAGTGCGATTTGAACATTTTTGAGAAAGATTTGCAGAAGGTAAAGCCGGGCGATAAGGTTTATCTCTCGCTTACCAATCAGCCGGGCATCAAGCTCGTCGGCCATGTCTACGGCTTAAACCAATACTTTAACGACAATTCGAAATCAGTTGCTGTTCATGTAAAAATAGATGCTCAATCTCTTAAAATAAGCGGCGTTCACGGCTCAGCCCGACTCTTCGACGGAATGTACGTAAGCGGCAAGATAGCTACGGGCAGCCAGTCGTGCATCGCCCTTCCTTCCAAGGCCATCGTCAGTACCGACGGCAAGCAGTTTGTCTTCGCTCTGAACGGCAAGCCAGAGAAGGGCGAGTACAGTTTCTCCCGTCACGAGGTTATTACGGGCGTTTCAGATGGAGCTTATACCGAGGTAAAACTCTGCAAGCATCTGAAGCAGGAGGGAAAGAAGATTGTAACAGAAAACGCATATTATCTGGCTTCGCTCACGGGCGAGCATGCGGATGAGCATTAATATAATATAAGGTGAGTTTTTCATCAATAAAGAGCTTTTTAAAGAAAGACAGATTATGTTTCAGAAACTGATTACTTACTCCATCCGCCACAAGCTGGTGGTGGGAGTTTTCACGATAGCCCTCGTCATCTGGGGCATCGTTTCGCTCATCCATCTTCCTTTCGATTCCACGCCGGATATTACCGACAATCAGGTGCAGGTCATCACCCAGGCGCCTTCGCTCGGAGCGCAGGAGGTGGAGCAATACGTAACTACTCCGGTAGAAATGGCGCTCGCCAACATCCCCGAACTCAAGGAGCGCAGAAGTATCTCGCGAAGCGGACTCTCGGTTATCACCCTCGTTTTTGATGATGATGCAGATATCTACTGGGCACGTTCGCAGGTGAGCCAGATGCTGACCCAGGTGGAGAAGGATTTGCCCAAGAATGCGGAAACCGAGATGGGACCGATTGCTACCGGACTGGGCGAGATTTACCATTATACCGTGCGCGCCGAGAAGGGCTACGAGCACAAATATTCGCTCACCCAGTTGCGAACCATCCAGGACTGGATTGTGAGAAAGCAGCTCTCGGGAACCCCGGGAGTAGCGGAAGTGAGCGGCTGGGGAGGCTACGTGAAGCAATACGAAGTGGCCATCGACACGGATAAGCTCAACGCCAGCAATCTGACCGTGAGCGAGGTGTTTGATGCGCTCGAAAAGAATAACGCCAACACGGGCGGAAGTTACATAGAGGAAAATTCCAACCAGTATTTCATCCGCGGCATAGGCGTGGTGAAGAGTCTGGAAGATGTGGCAAACATCGCCGTCAAGACCATGAACGGCACACCTATTAAGATAGGTGATGTGGCGAAGGTTCAGCTGGGTCATGCCACCCGTTTCGGAGCTGTTACCCGAAATGGAGAGGGCGAAGTGGTTGCCGGAATTGCCATTATGCTGAAGGGCGAAAATTTTCAGGAGGTTATTAAAAATGTGAAGCTGCGTATAGAGCAGATTCAGAAATCCCTGCCCGAAGGCGTGGTCATCGAACCGTTTATCGACCGAACCAACCTGGTTGACCGAGTGGAGGGAACCATCGCCCGAAACCTGATTGAAGGTGGACTCATCGTCATCTTCGTACTGGTTATTTTCCTGGGCAACTGGCGAGCCGGACTGGTTGTGGCAAGCGTCATTCCGCTCAGCATGCTCTTTGCTTTCGGCATGATGAAGACCTTCGGAATCGACGGCAATCTGATGTCGCTCGGAGCCATCGATTTCGGTATGATAGTCGATTCTGCCGTCATTATCGTAGAGGCGGTCGTTGCCCATCTGGGCGTGAAGAGTATTGAGCGGAGGGCAAGAAATTCTTCCGATACTCCCATCCGTTTCTCTCAGGCAGAGATGGATGAGGAGGTTCACAATTCCGCTTCGCGCATCCGCAAGAGTGCGGCATTTGGCGAAATCATCATCATGATAGTTTACATTCCGCTAATGACGCTTGTGGGCATCGAGGGCAAGATGTTCCGTCCGATGGCGCTTACCGTATTCTTCGCCATCCTGGGTGCCTTCATCCTCTCGCTCACTTATGTTCCGATGGCGAGTGCGCTCTTCCTGAGCAAGAAGGGACATGTGCGTAAAACCTTCAGCGATAGGATGATAGAGAAACTTCAGAGCTGGTACCGACCGGTTCTGGAATGGGTTTTGGCGCGTCATAAGGATGTGATTACCGGCGCCGTTTCGCTCTTCTGCATGAGTGCCGTAGCCTTCCATTTCCTGGGTGGCGAATTCATTCCGAGTCTGGAAGAGGGCGATTTTGCGGTAGAAATGAGCATGTCGCAGGGCACTTCGCTCTCGCAGATGGTGGAGAGCTGCTCCAAGGCGGAGAAACTTCTGAAGGCTGAATATCCTGAAATCAAGCAGGTGGTGAGCCGCATAGGAAGTGCCGAGATTCCTACCGATCCGATGCCGGTAGAAAGAGCCGACATCATGGTGGCGCTCAAGCCGAAAGCTGAATGGACTTCGGCAGAAACTACCGCCGAACTGATGGAGAAGATGGAAGAAACCCTGAAGACGATTCCGGGCTTGGAGGCAGAGATTTCGCAGCCTATCCAGATGCGTAACAACGAGTTGCTTACGGGCATCAAACAGGATGTGGCGATTAAGATTTTTGGCGACAATCTCGATGTGCTTGCCCAGCAAGCAGATAAGGTTTCACGCATGATAAAGAATGTGCCGGGCGTGAGCGGAATCTTCATAGAAGAGGTTTCGGGATTGCCTCAGATTCAGGTGAAATACAACCATGAACGCATGGCGGCTTATGGGGTGAGCGTTGACGAAATCAACCGCATTCTTGAAACTACCTTTGCGGGCGCTACGGCTGGAGCTATTTATGAAGGCGATAAAAAGTTTGACATCGTTCTGCGTCTTGATCCTAAGAATCGCAATTTCGAATCTCTCCAGTCGCTCCATATTCCGCTGGCTGGTGGCGAGAGCATTCCGCTTTCCCAGTTGGCTGATGTGGTTTACGAACCGGCTCCGGCTCAGGTTTCTCATGAGAATGGCGCCCGTCGCATTTACGTAGGTTTCAACGTGAAGGGTAGGGACGTGCAGAGTACCGTGAAGGATATTCAGTCCATTCTTGATGAGAAACTGAAGCTGCCTGAGGGCTACTATTATAATTATGGTGGCGAGTTTGAGAATCTTCAGAGTGCCACCCAGCGCCTGCTCATCGTGGTTCCGGTAGCGCTCATCATCATTCTGCTGCTGCTCTACGCTACGGTTAAGAATCTGCGCGAATCACTCTTCGTGTTCTCCGCCATTCCGCTTGCTGCGATAGGTGGCGTCTGGGCGCTCTGGTTGCGCGGAATGCCTTTCAGCATTTCGGCGGGCGTAGGTTTCATCGCCCTCTTTGGTGTGGCGGTTCTCAACGGCATCGTGCTGATAGGTCAGATGAACCAGATGCAGAAGCAGAAGGCTGCGGTTTCTGCGGAAGATGACGTAAGTAGGTCGGCTGTTATTCAGAAAAGAATTATTGACAGTTGCATGATACGTCTCCGTCCGGTTCTGATGACGGCTCTGGTAGCTTCTATGGGTTTCCTCCCGATGGCATTATCCCATGGCGACGGAGCAGAAGTCCAGCGTCCTCTTGCCACGGTTGTGATTGGCGGTCTCATTACCAGCACGCTCCTTACGCTTCTGGTTCTGCCAGCCATCTACAAGATGTTTACGAAAAAGTAAGATTTCAAGATATGAAAATAATGAACAGAATAAAGATAACAGAAAATAGGGTGGTGGCTTGCTTTGCCGCCATCCTGCTCCTGCTGCCAGCCACAGCTGGAGCCCAGCAGTTTGATGCTCATATTGCGGGCAGGAAAGTTACCCTGCAGGAATGTTTCGATTTGGCTGCCAGACAGAACCTTCAGATGCAGGCAGGAAAGAAGTCGGTAGAGCGTGCGCAGGTGATGCAAGGCACGGCTTGGGAACTGGATAAAACCGAGGTTGCCTTCTCGCAAAACCCAGCCACGGGAGGCGAATCAGACAACGGCTTTACCTTCACCCAGAGCCTCGATTTTCCTACCGTCTACGCCTCACGCCGTAACCAACTGAAGGCAGAAACCCAGGCAGAAAAGAGTCGCCTGAACGTGGTCAACCAGCAACTGAAGGCTGAAATCGCCAACACTTATTATCAGATGCTTTATCAGACTCACAGACTCCAGATATTGCAGCGAATCGACTCAGTATTAGAACGTTACAGCAAGATAGCAGAAATGCGTTACAAGGCAGGAGAGAGCCGCCAGCTGGAATATCTCTCAGCCGACCGCAAATGTAACGAAAACCGCCTGGAAATGGCTGATGTGAAGAGCGAAATAGAGCGTCTGCAAATCGACCTCATGTCGCAGCTCAACACGCAGGAGCCCGTAAAACCGGCAGAAGAGAATCTCTCGGCCATCGCAGCCCAGAATCTCAATTCCTATAATTATCAGCAGTCTGCCGACGGCATTTACCAGCAGGATAAGCTCATCGCTCTCGATAAGGAAATCAAGGCAGCCAAATCAGGTTTTGCTCCGAGTTTATCCTTATCTTTGCGTACCCAATGTGTCATTTCCAGTTGGAATCCATACAACATAGACCGTTCGAGATTTGCCGAGGGCAATTTCTTCGGTTTTGAGATTGGCGTAGGCATCCCTTTATTTTATGGTTCCACGAAGGCAAAGGTAAAGGCTGCCCAGAAAGACCGCGAATTGGCAGAAATCGAAATGCGCCAGGAGCAGACAGAGAAAGAGCGCGATTTTCGTCTTTGTACGAAGCGTCTTCAGGCAGCATCCAACCGTCTGAAATATTACGAGCAGAACAACCAGGCTCATTCTGCGCAAATTTCAAGGTTGAGTGCGATAGAATATGAAAATGGCGAAATTTCGTATGTAGAATACGTGAATGCCATCGAGGAAACCATCGATGTTCTGATGAAGCATGCCGATGCGATTAATGAATACAATCAGGCAGTCATCGCCATCCAGCGTCTTACGGGCATGATGTAAGCTATTCAGAAAGGGGTGACCAGGTTCCATTTTTCAGGCTCCAAATTTCACCTCTTTCTTATTCTCATAACACCTATTTACCATAATACCGGTTAGAATTAAAAAGAGGAAAATAAAAAAAGAGGTAATTTCTGTAGTTAGTAACTCGAAATTTCATTCCGAAACTATTCATGTTCGCGTAAGTTCAAAAATCGCCCGTTATATGATATGTAAGGCTACTGCTATTTTCTCGTACAAAAACAACACAATTTTGATAAACCACCAAGAAAAAGGCCCAAAATCTTTGCTTATTCCAAATAATAATCTTAACTTTGCGGCATAAAAACAAAAAACAGGTTTCGATTATGGCAAAAATAGAAAGACAAAAGCGAATCTATCGCAAGCGCATCCCTTACGGAATGCAGAATTTCGAGGATGTTATCAAGGAAGATTGCTACTTTGTTGACAAGACTCCTTTCATCGAGAATATAGAAGATTCAAACAAGTATTTCTTCTTTATCCGCCCTCGCCGATTCGGCAAGAGTCTTACCCTCTCCATGCTCGAAAACTATTACGACATCAACAAGAAGGATAAGTTCGAAAGCCTCTTCGGCAAACTTTACATAGGAGAAAATCCTACCCCCGAACGCAACAGCTATCTCATCCTGCATCTGAATTTTGCCATGATTTCTGCAGCATTGGATAATTATAAAAAAGGACTTGATGCCCATTGCAACAACAAGTTCAATTCCTTCTGCAGCAGATACGCCCACCTTTTGCCACCGGGCATAAAGGAAGAGATGAACCAGAAGGAAGATGCCGTTGCCCAATTGGGATTTCTATGCGACAAATGTGCTGAAGCTGGCTTGAAGATTTATCTCTTCATCGATGAGTACGACCATTTTACCAATCAGATTCTTGCCCACAAGGAGCATGAAACCCGATACCGCGAGCAGACTCACGGCGAGGGATATCTCCGCCATTTCTTCGACACAATCAAGGGAGCCGCAGGAGATTCATTGGGCAGAGTTTTTGTTACAGGAGTAAGTCCCGTAACCATGGATGATCTGACCAGCGGTTTCAACATCGGTACCAACTATTCCCTGTCTCAGGAGTTCAACGAGATGGTGGGATTCACCGAGGAGGAAGTGCGTGAAATGCTGGCTTATTACGCCAGCGTGCTGCCATTCCGCCATAGCGTGGACGAGCTGATAGAAGTGATGAAGCCATGGTATGATAATTATTGCTTCTCAGAAGAAGAATACGGCAAGACAACCATGTACAATTCCGTGATGGTACTCTACTTTGTAGATAATTACATCCGCAACGATTATGATATTCCGAAGAAACTGGTGGAAACCAACATCCGCATCGACTACGACAAGATTCGCATGCTCATCCGCCACGACAGGGAGTTTATCCACGATGCCAACATTATCCAGAATATCGTAACCAAGGGATTCACCACAGGAACTCTGATGGAGAATTTCCCTGCCGAGTGCATCAACGATCCTGACAATTTTCTTAGTCTGCTCTTCTATTTCGGCATGGTAACGATAGACGGCACCTACCAGGGCAACACCCGCTTTGTGGTTCCCAACGAGGTGGTACGCGACCAGATGTACACCTATCTGCTGGATACCTACAAGGAGAACGACCTCACCTTTGAGCAATACGACAAGACCCAGCTGGAGAGCAAACTTGCCTATGAAGGCGCATTCAAGCCCTACTTTGCCTACATAGCCGATTGCCTGAAGCGCTTCTCCTCCCAGCGCGACAAACAGAAGGGCGAGGCCTATGTTCATGGTTTCACTCTGGCTATGACGAGCCAATGCAAGTTCTACCGTCCTATTTCAGAACTTGACAACGATGGCGGTTATGCCGACATCTTCCTCCTACCCCTCTGTGACATCTATAAGGACATGGAAGATTCCTACATCGTGGAGTTGAAATATTGCAAGCCGGGCACCAGCGATGAACAGTTGAATCATCTCTTCGAGGAAGCCTCTGCTCAGATAAGGCGCTATGCTGATAGCGACATCGTGCGCGAATCTGTAAAAACCACGAAGCTTCATCAACTCGTTGTGATTTACCGGGGAGCAGAGATGGCGATGTGCGAGGAGGTGGAATAAAGAGAAAGGGCAATGTAAAATCAGGATTTATGGCAGAAGAAACAAATAAGGGGATGAACTTTTTGTTCACCCCCACTCTCAAATTATTGCTCAATCTTCCATTTGCCTTCCCCGTACCATTTAACCACTTGACTTGCCGTATAAGGCTCAAAATCCCAGTCGCGGGAGTGCATGAACATGTTCGTCTTGGGGTCCCAATACCAATAATGGGTGGAACCTAGGCCATAGCCCAAATTGAGTCTGCATTCTTTTTCCTTATTAGGATGTTCCTTAAGATAGGTAAGCAGCTCAATAGTTGAAATCCATTGTTTTTCCATAATTTTCGTTGTTAAATTTTACAATACAATTATCAAACTCGTTGCAAAGATAGGAGATCCTATCGAGATGAACAAATCAATTAGATCTTCTTAGATCGATACCCATGGGATTTAGATCTTCTTAGATCCAACTTTAAAATAAGATTACAAAACAATATATAAATCAGACTTTTATTATGACAGATAAGAATATTTTTAAATTAGAAGGGAAAAGCCAGGAACAGGTAAAGGAAGCCTTTCTGGAGTTTCTGAAAATAGACAAAACAAAGCCCGGTGGCTATGCCAGCGTAGGCTCAAACAGGGTTATCTGCAAGGTCGCTAAAGAGGCCTGCGGGGTAAACTCGGTATTGGAAATCAAGAAAGCGGAGGAAGCCACAGAAGTGAGCAAACTCCTGACCGGCAGAATGGACGAAGAACAGGACTACGGCAAGAGACACCAAATGGCAAGCCTGAGATGCCACGTAAGAAAATACATCGAGTTTCTTGACTATTGCGAAGGTCTGAAAGGCAAGCCTGTTTACGAGTTTGACAAAGACCCAGATAAGCCATTCATCGGCGCTAGCCAATTCAAGAAGCTTGTTTCCCTGCTGAAGGCAAAGAAGAACATCATCCTAGAGGGAGCACCTGGTGTGGGCAAAACCTTTTTGGCCAGAAAGATAGCCTATCAGCTGATTGGCTTTGTGAAGGATGAGAATATCGAGATGGTACAGTTTCATCAATCCTACAGTTATGAGGATTTCGTGCAGGGCATCCGTCCTTCAGAGGAGGGCGGCTTTGAACGGAGGAATGGCATTTTCTTTGACTTCTGCAGCAAGGCAAGGCGTTCGCCCGACCAGCAGTTTGTCTTCATCATCGACGAGATAAACCGAGGGAATATCAGCAAGATTCTTGGCGAGCTGATGATGCTGATAGAGGCCGACAAGCGCAAGAAGCAGTATGCCATCAAGCTGACCTACAGCAACGAGGATGACGAACGCTTCTTTGTGCCCGAGAATGTTTATCTGATAGGCTGCATGAATACCGCCGACCGCTCGCTCGCCATCGTGGATTACGCCCTGCGCCGCCGATTCCGTTTCTGCCCTATCAAGCCGGAATTCAACGAAGCCTTCATCAGTTTTTTGGAAGGAAAAGGCATCAGCCAGAAGAATGCAGAGCTGTTGGTGAGCAAGGTGAAAGCTGCCAACGAGGTGATTTCTAGTATTGATAGAGGGCTTGTAATCGGCCACAGTTATTTCTGTCAGACAGAGGAATGTGAAGATTTTTCTTGCTGGTGGAGCGATATCTGTGAGTATGAATTGTTTCCGTATCTTCGTGAAATCTGCTTCGATGATGAGGATAAATATGAGTTAATCTGCAACAAACTGAAGTTCTGAGATGCAACAGAAAATTCCAATTGAAAATCTATATTATCTGCTCTGTTATGCTTGGGGTGTAAGCGACCAGCTTGACAAGGTTAAGGTGGATGGCGAGAAATGCCATTCGCTGGAGAATCTATTGTCCATGGTTTTGATTAACACCTGCGACAGGCTGTTGCGCCGAGGGCTTGTAAGAGCGTATCGTTTTGAGGAACAGGAGGTGGAGGGTGTTCGCGGCAAGCTGAATCTTGCTGAGACTTTAAAGAGCGGCAAGCATCTGAATGGCAGGACTATCTGCCAGGTGGATGAAATGACTCAGGATGTGGTCATCAACCGGGTTATCTTTTCTACCCTGAAGAGGCTGATGAAGATTGAGGGGATTGATGAGGACATCAGAGCCAGGTTACGCAAGACTTTGGCAAAATTTCCTCATATTGAGGAGATTCGTGTAACAGAAGGTTTGCTGGGGCGGCTTCTTCAGCATAGGCTCAGCAGGGTTTATTCGCTGGTTCTTAATATCTGCCGGTTGATTTGGGACTCTACCCTTCCGTGCAAGGATAAGGATGGCAGACTGGAGTTTTTGGATTTCACGGAGGATGAGTTTCGGATGAACTGCATCTTTGAGCGATTTCTGATGAATTTCTGCAAGCTAAATTGCAGGGAGGAGTTTCCGGAGGTGCATCGGGAGTATATTGATTTCCAGCTTTCTCCTTTCGGGATGATGTTTAAGGAGGCTGGCGAGGCTCTGCCGATGATGGAAACCGACGTGACGCTTTTCAATCCGAATACGCAGGAGAAGCTTATTCTCGATGCCAAGTTTTACCGCGAGGCGCTGGTTTCGAAGTTTGGCGGCAGGGAGAAGGTGCGCAGGGAACATCTCTCGCAGATTCTTTCTTACGTGATGAACCAGGAAGACCGGAGCAAGCCGCATACTCTGAATGCTTGCGGAGCTTTGGTCTACCCTACCGTGGATGAGGATTTCGACTTTTATTATAGATATAAGGAGACGGGGCATCGCATCTTTGTGAGAACGGTAAACCTGGGGAAACCTTGGAGGAAAATAGAGGAACGGGTGAAGGAGATAGTGAAGGGAGAAGGCTGGGATGAATGGCGATGATTGGCGATGAAGGACAAGAGATGAGGGACAAGCGATGGAATCGCTTGGAACGGGGGCTCGAGGGGGACTGCTCCCTTCTTTGCAGGAGGGGCGAGCTTGCAGGAGAAACGGGGGCTTGCAGGAGGGGCGAGCTTGCAGGAGAAACGGGGGCTTGCAGGAGGAACGAGCTTGCTGGAGAAACGGGGCGGGAGCTTTAATTATTAACTTTACTTATTTTATTATGGATAGAGATGAAGCTATAGCTAAAGGGGTGAAGGTGAACGATACCAGGCACTCGATGAAACGCAGATGCCCTTGGCATGATTACCATGGGAAGGGGACTTATATGCTGACGCTTGTGGTGGAAGGACGCATGCCTCTGCTGGGGAGACTGGCAGGACGGATGAATGCTCGACCTGGGGATGGCGATGGGCCGAAGGTGGTGCTATCGGAGCTGGGGGCTGCTATCGTAAAGGAGGAGATTCCGAAAATTCATAGATATTATCCCCAGGTGGAGGTTTGGAAGGTTTGCATCATGCCGGATCATATCCACTTGGTTGTGAGGGTGAAGGAGGACTTGAGAGGGGGACAAGCGATGGAATCGCTTGGAACGGGGGCTCGAGGGGGACAAATCTCGACGGAGACTATGGAGACCGCCTCTGCCTTGATGAACGAGAAGGAAGAGGGCCCGATTGGGATGACGGCGAAAAGAGAGAAAGAGATGGGGTCGCTGGGAATGGTGATAAAGGGGTTTAAGATGGGATGCAATAAGGCTTACTGGAGGATTTACGGGATGAATACGGCACCAAGGAAGGGGCTCTTTGAGTCGGGATATAATGACAAGGTTCTGCTACATGAGAAACAACTGGAGGGATGGAAGAAATATCTGGATGATAACCCGAGAAGACTGATGGTGAAGAGGATGAACCCGGAGCTTTTTACCGTGATGCAAAATAAAGAGGTGGCGGGACGTAGATGCCAGATGGTGGGCAACTGTTTCTTGCTTGATATTCCTGATAAGGTGGCGGTCGTCGTGCATCGCCGGTATTCTGAGGAGGAGGTGATGCGCTTGCGCGAGGAATGGCTGGCTTGCGGCGAACGTGGTGGCGTACTGGTGAGTGCTGCTATCTCAGCAAAGGAGAAGGAGGTTTTGCGCGAGGCTATGAACCGGGGGTATCGTATCGTGCTCTTGAGGGAGAACGGGTTCCCGAGGTTGTATAAGCCTTGCGGGGAGAGCTTTGATGCTTGCTCTGAGGGACTGCTGCTGCAGATTAGCCCCTGGGATTACCATATGGAGAAAAAGACTATTACCAGGGAGCAATGCCTGGAACTGAATGAGATGGCGGAAAAGATTGCGGAAGGGAGATAGAGAAAATGGAGGCTGAGGGAGGGGGACAAAGGATGGAAAGGGACAAGCGATGGAATCGCTTGGAACGGAGGCTAGAGGGGGTAGCCTGGATGCGGCTTAGGCTAAATCCAAGCTAAAAAACACTAAGAAACAGACAAAAAATAAAATGGGATTTTTTTCATTTTTCACCACAATAAAAAACAATATCTCCCTTTTTTATCTCAATTTCTTATTATTTTACAATAATATTTTGTTAATTAAAATATTTTTATTACTTTTGTATCTGTAAAGCATCGTTTACCCTTGCTAACTATAAAATAACAATTAAAATGAAGCAACAGAAATTTGTTTTTTATAGATATAGCTTCCAGGAAGATCCTGATACTATACCTGAAAAAAGAGTAGCTGAAGAAAAAATCAGCACACATTTTGGTAACCTTTTCCATGTCGGAGAGAAGTTAACCATGTATATGAAAAAAGGTAAGGCTGACGTCAGCTTGCGGAATGATACCTTTGCCGTATGCAAAGATATTATCGTGTTTAGACTCAACGATGACAAAGATCTGAAAAGAACCTTGCCAACAGGTACCACAACCAACTCTGTTGATGACTATGCTGAAACCATAGAACAATCATTTCCCCATTGCCTAATCATCTTTATCAATCAGCCAGGATTGCATTATGTGGCCATAGAGAAAAAAGCAGGTGCGTTCTATGGAAAAATTGACAAGATAACCAAGATTCTAAAGCAGAACTTCGATCGTATGATCAAGCATCTTGGCTATATGGTCAACTTTGAAGAAATATATATGCAAGCAAAAGCATGGGATGTTGTAAAAAGAAAATGCAGAGAAAACAACGACTATGTAATCCAGGTTTGCCTGACGGCTAAACGTGATAAAGAAAACACTAATCATTCAGATTATACCCGCAACAGCAATATCAATGGCTTTATAGAAGATGGCATGGAGAATGATGCGAAAGAGGTGTTTGCCGGATACAAATATGATAAAAATGCTAGCGAACAAGGCATAAGAAACTCTATAGATAAAGTATTCTATATCAACCAGTTTATAGAAAACAACGAGTGTGAGATAAAAGTAAAGTTGAGCAAAAGCGGTATTATCTGCCTCAACGAGGAAGTTGTGCCTATGTACTTTCTTCCAGAGAAAGCTATAGAAAACTTCCAGATAGGTTCTTCTATAAGTGCAACAGAAGATGTTTCCACTCTAGAAGAATGGCTCAAGAATAGTATAAATGACATAAAGAGAACTACAGATGCAACAACGCCTCCTAAAAAACTCACAAGACCTCGTAAGTAATTCTTTCAAGGATCATATCATCTTAAAAGTGATAGAGAAGAGTTGTAAGCAATATGAGAGCCGCATGAATACTATGCGGTTCTCTACTATCGAAATTTTCGTAGAAGTTGTAAACATGATAGACGAAATTAGAGAGTATTCCTTAGATTATGACTTTGAGAATGCTTTCGACAACCTTTTCTGTCGCCTGCGTGAATACGACTCTAGCGCAAATAATACTGATGCAAAAATGGCAACAAGTGTCTGTATAACATGGGTAGCCTATCTGCTTTTCCAATGTTATGACAAAAAAGACGCCTACGACCATTGGGCACATCGTCTGACCAGGAATCTTAAAACACATGATATTGATTATCTCCAGATTCTCAGAGAAATTAATTCAAAACTACCTGCACATCAGCACGAAGAAATCAAAGCCTACATACTTGACTATATTGATAACTCCGACAAGTGGATGTCACAACTGATTACAGACACTATCACCTATGATGGCATGAACAGGAAACTCATCGAGGACCTGAAACCTCTTTTCTATACAGATAAAGACCAGATAGCTCATATCCTTGCCTATATAAAAGAGGTTAAAGCTGCCAGTTCTGATTCTGCTATAGCCAAGATTACAGTAAAATACATTCATGAAAAAAAGATTTCAGACTATGATAAATCTTTCAAAAGTTCTCTGTGGACGATTTTGAATGAACATGAATTGTATAAGACCTCGAAAGATAATTGGAATAAGTCAATAAACAAGGCCATGAAACAATAAGCTTTCATCTTGCTTGTAGCCGAATACATTCCTCGTATTTCCGGAAAAATCTCTCGATTTTCCGAACAATTTCCTCGTTTTTCCGCTCATTTTCCTCGAAATATAGAAAATCTAGGCGGAAAAACGTTTTTTTCTTTTATAAGAAGTGAAAAACACAAATTCATCAGAGTTTATCCCCCGTTTTTCCTCATTTTTTTCCTTTTTCATTCTTTTTTATTCCTTTTCATTCCTCTGCCTGACGAAAGAAGTCTTTTTCGGACATGAGCCATTCCTTTTTGCCTATCTTTGCATCGTCATCTGATAACAAGATGACTACCCATCAGGCGAGTTGCAAATCGAAAAATGGGGAATGATGGTGCTAGAAAAGATGACGGGGAAACCTCTTCGAACGTCATCGTACCAGAGAGGCTTATTTAATACTCAGAAAAAATGATTATAGTATTAAATGGCAATATGAACGAAAGTTCAAGTAAGGATGGAAAGGATTTCTACCCAAACACAGAATTGGGTATCGACCTCAAGTTGATGACTAAGGAGCCAGGGCGCATGGCCGTTGGCGAGTATCTGGATGGAGCCATTACCCACGATGGAGAAGACCACTTCACATTCGTACAGAATGACTCGGAAAAGAAAATGCAGAAGGTGGTACAGAGAAATCCGCACGTGTATGAAGGAACATTCATCAACGTGAACCGGAAGAAAGACGGTACGCTCTACCCTACCTTCAACCGACCGCAGTTCACGGAGAGCTTCACCTTCCAGGACTTCTGCCAGGGTGCCGCCGACGAGCTGCGCATCATCAGCGGCAAGGGGGATAACAGATAAACGGAGTTTAGGCTTTCTAGAGGAAATGGGGACTTCGGGGAGTGACTGGAAACAGGCTCAACTAAAATCTTCCAATATTCCAGTTCTTCCAATATTCCAAAAAGGGTGTTTCAAGACAAATCCCCTTTTTATAGATTCTATAACTACTTAATATATAGATAGTTATATATATAATATAAGGAATTGGAATCCTCGAAAAATTAATTGGAAGAACTGGAATTGGAAGATTTTGGAAGTCCCCATTTCCCCTAAAAGGCTCATTATCAAAACATTAATTAAAAATGAAGAAGACAAATTTAAAGTACGACATTACAAAAAGTACCGCTCCGAAGATGCCAAAGCTGGGAAAAGGAACGGAATGTGTGCAACTTTTGCTCTCTCAGGTGTCAAAAGACATGCATGAACCCTTAGTTCCGATGCTCTTCCCTATTCTCGGAGCGCAGGTTAGCGGTACGGAATTTCAGTATCCCGACCTCAGTTGGAAGGAATTATGTGGCATGATGGGCAATCTAGTGGCAGATTCAGGCTGCAATAAAGGACAATTGGGAAACTTAGTGGAAGCTATCTGCCGAAATTTCCGCGAACATGATGAAAAGGAATTGGAGAAACTCGTGGAGTGGCAAAAACAGATAAAATCCAAGTCGGCAAACAAGGAAAAGCCTATAAGACCCGACGTGAGTTTCTGGTTTCCCCCTGCCGACGTAACCAATGCCGCCTTCATTCTGAACGCCATGGGATGCGAGAAGTTGGGTGACAGAACGCAATACCTCAATCTGCCTGAGGTGGAGATGGCTGACCGGATGTGTGGCGGACATAAGCAGATATCGCAGATGCTTCGCAATATCTACGACCGCCAGCGTTCGGGTGCATTAAGAGCTACAGCCGATGGTGTGACAGGAAATCCTATTCTACGTGCCAACCTCACCATCTCTTCCACCCCGTATGCTTCCCGAAAATTCTATAAGAATGAACTCTTCAATGGTACCTTCGGGCGAATGGTGTTCTCGTATAAGCCTCGAATGGGGCGTGATGGAAAAATCCCGAGACAGGGAAAATATGATGAGGCATTCTATAAGAAGCTGGATGAGTATCTGGTAAAGCTCAGCATCTGTAAAGGCCGGTTCATCATCAAGCCGCTGAATAAACTCACAGACCAGCTGGCTGCTGACATGGCTACGCTTGCTGACTTGACGGATGATGATGTTTTTTGGGATATTTCGAAGCGCTCCATCGTGTCGGCATGGAAGGCGGGTTGTTTGCTCTGGGTGCTGAACGACCAGACTTGGACGAAGGCGATGGGTGATCTGGTGGAGTGGCTGGTGTATCATGACCTTTGGAGTAAGGCGAAAATCTTTGCCGATTTGCTGAACCAGGATGCTGATTCGGTTAGCGAGGCTCAGAGAAGAGGACCGAAGAATCTGCTCGATGATCTGCCAAATCCTTTCAACGAGGCGCAGCTGGAAGCACTCCGCATTTCGCAAGGAAAGACAAAGGAGGGCACGAAAAACCAACTCTACAAATGGATATATCGCAAATTCATCACCTACAGCAACCAGACGGGGCTCTATACCAAGACGCAGGAGTATCTTACGGGCACGCCGGAGGCTAAGGAGAAGAAATAAACATAATATTCTATAAAGAGAAGATATGATGGAGAAATATGAGATTCAGAAACTGCGCGAACTTCCGATAGAGAAGGTTGCGAAAGAGATGGGGATGAAGGTGGAGCACCATAAGGCGCTCTGCCCCTTTCATGACGACCACCACGCCAGCCTTGCGTTCAATAAGACCAAGAACAGCTGCAGATGCTATGTCTGCATGAGAAACTCCTTAGGCACCATCGACCTGGTGATGAGATACCTGGGGAAGGATTTCCCCGCGGCTTGCAGATGGCTCGCTGGGGAACATCAGATTCTGCTGGAGGAGGATTCTTCATCGGGCTCTTCATCCGGTGATTCATCCGGCAATTCTTCTTCGGGTGATAATTCGGGGAAATCTTCCTTCGATGCAAGCTGGTATGCTAGGTTCTTCGAGCATCCCTGGCTCAACGGGGCGGCTCGGAGGTTTCTCTTCGAGGAGAGGAAGATTGACTGGAGAGTGGTGAACTGGTGCCGACTGACTTCTTGGACTGATAAGAAGGGCATCAACTGGCTGCAGATTCCTTACTTTGATACCGATGGGCGGCTTATAGGAATCCAGAACCGGAACCTGGATTACCGGAAGACTCCCACAGATTTAAAGGGGGTGACTGCTGAAAAATCTCCCACAGATTTCACAGATTTCACAGATTCTGCTTCGCATCGGAAGGACGGGATTGGGGTACTGCTGATAAATCGCCCACAGATTTCACAGATTCTGCTTCGCATCGGAAGGAGCAGGATGCTCCCCGATTCCGGTTCCCTTATGGCGCAAGATGCAGCATCTATAACCTGCCGGTTATTAGGAGACTGAAACCGGGCGAGAGGCTGTTTATTACGGAGGGATGTAGCGACTGCTGGGCGATGCTTTCTGCCGGTCATAAGGCGATTGCCATCCCTTCTGCCACGCTCCTCAAACCGGAGGATAAGCAGCTGCTGACGGATATCGGAAGACTGTATCAGGTGGAATTCCACATGTTCCCTGATCAGGATGTGCCGGGCGAAAGCCTCTTCATGCAACTCAGGGAGATGCTCCCCCAGCTGGTTCACCATCAGTTGCCACCGGGCTGCAAGGATTTTAGCGAATACTATCTTTTAGGGGCTGCTGCAACTTCTGGGTGCAAGGAGTCGATGAACAAATGATTAAAAAATTGAGATTATGGAAGAATTTATAAACCGTTCGTATACGAAGAAGGAACTGGGACTGATGTACTTCCCTGAGAGTATGCCTCGCACGGCCGTGAATCATCTTATGAGTTGGATTCGGCGTTGCCAGCCGCTATGGGATGAATTGCTGGAGATGGGATATGATAAGAGATGCAAGTCGTTTACGCCCAAGCAGGTGAAGGCTATTATCGAATACCTCGGGGAACCGGGAGCTTAGTTGATAGTTTATAGTTAACAGTTGATAGTTAACAGCTGATAGTTGATAGTTTTTTCAGAAAATGTTCCGCTATCGCATGGTATCGCACGCTATCGCACACCTGACAAATCGGGATTTCGTATCTTTGCATCGTGATTCAGAAAGCGCGCAAAATCACTTGCCCAGTTGGAGAAAAATATCTCCCTAATTGGGAAAATAAAAAGGCCTGAAGAAAGAGAAAGATGGAGCACAGGAAATCAAGACAACAACCACGATTCTCATGACAAGGCTTTTTTAAATAAACAAGAGTAATGAAAACAAGACTCCAAGCCTCGAAACGAGTCGTTTCGTTAAGCGAAACTTAGCAGGGGGCAGAAAAAAGATTATGAACCAGAACATGAAGGCATTCATCCGGTATCTCATCGTGGCGATTTGCTCTGCCATCGTCACCTTCCTATCCAGCTCCTGCACGGCAGGACTCGTAATCGGAAAGAACCAGCGGCAACATCAGGAGAACAATATCTCCACCAAGGTAGATTCTACCTACTATGTGCCAACCATTACCATCAGGTAATTTAGAGTTAATAGTTTAGAGTTAATAGTTTATAGTATTCACCATTAAAATTTATTGAGATTATGGCAATTAATTTGAAAGCAAAGGAGACCCTTAGTAACAGTTAAAAAATAACTTGGTACAAAAATGCTAAGCAGATTTGCACCT
>ERZ1026776.523-NODE-523-length-26226-cov-7.217378_pt1 | contig 26226 bp, 21 predicted proteins | sample MGYA00380125_ERZ1026776 | MGnify/ENA primary metagenome ERZ1026776 (study PRJEB33269, sample SAMEA4719761) | human gut metagenome | biome: human-associated habitat; feature: organic feature; material: feces | place: Cameroon | collected 2013-10 ...
ACGCTGTGTTCCTTGGAACCGGTGCCGGACTTCCGAACTTCCTTCGGATTCCGGGCGAGAACCTGCTTGGCGTATATTCCGCAAATGAGTTCCTGACACGTGTCAATCTGATGAAGGGTTATAAGAAGGGCGAAGTTCCAACACCTGTCAAGGTCGGCAAGCGTGTTGCCGTTGTCGGTGCCGGTAACGTAGCGATGGATGCAGCAAGAACGGCTAAGAGACTTGGTGCAGAGGAAGTATATATTGTATATCGTCGTGGAGCAGAAGAAGTACCTGCCCGTAAGGAAGAAGTCGAGCATGCAAAGGAAGAGGGCGTAATCTTCAAGCTGCTTAACAACCCTGTAGAAATCCATGGAGAAGATGGATGGGTAACCGGTATTGAAGTCGTAGCACAGGAGCTTGGCGAGCCGGATGCTTCCGGACGTAGACGCCCGCAGCCAATCGAGGGCTCAAATACGATTATTCCGGTTGAGACAGTTGTTATCGCAATCGGTCAGTCTCCAAATCCTCTGATTCGTCAGACAACCGAAGGTTTAGAGACACAGAAGTGGGGCGGTATCATTGTCAACGAAGAGACCGGTGAGAGTACACGCGAGCATGTGTATGCCGGCGGTGATGTTGTTACAGGTGCAGCAACCGTTATCCTTGCAATGGGTGCCGGCAAGAAGGCAGCGAAGGCAATTGATGAGTCATTAAAGGAAATGTAAATATGGTAAATAACTTGGAAGGTTATGCGGAATACGCAGTACAAAAGAAATTAAAAGCAAAGGACCGGATGCCTGTTGTGGCATCGGTCTTAGCGACTGTTGTTGGATTTGTAATATGGATGTTTGTATCCGGACCGGTTGGACCGCTTGTTATTTTGGCGGGTATTGTCTGTACTGTAATTACTGTATCCAGACAGGAAATAGAGTATGAATATATTTTTGTAAACGGAGATTGCGAGATATCCAAAATCGTGAAACGTTCTACCAGAAAGAAAATATATGAATTCGAAATGGGAAAGATACAAAAGGTGGTTCCTTATGAGTCTATCTTGTTTGATAATGCTTGTCAGGCAGATCCGATGCTTTTGATTCGGGATTTTACATCCGGTCATGCGGATAAGAAAGCTGATTGGTATGCTTTTTTCAACAATGGAAAGAATCGTACAGAAGCAGTTGTGCTGGAATTGAATGACAAATCTATAGAACATGTCAAACTTTTCTATAAAAACAAATATATGGAATAATAAAAAACGGAGCTTTGAAAAGCTCCGTTTTTTATTAAGAATATGTATGATTACGGCTCGAGAGGAGTCATCTTAAGACCTTTGTACATCTTGGTGTAGATGCTTTTCTCATCCTGATAAAGCACATATCCGCGTGCGCCGTCTTTTACAACATAGGCATATTTGTTCTTTTGAACATTCATGTACAATACTTCATCCACGTTCAATTCTTTTGCTTTTGCCTTTGCCGTATATACGTTAAGTGGCTCTAATTTGAATTTCTTAACTGCCTGATCCACTGTCATAGTTCCTTACCTCCCATATAGCAATTCCATAGTCTTTTACTCTTGCCCTTCAAGCTGTAAAATTATATAATCATAACTAATTATATTATAGTTCTTTCATTGACTTTAGTATATTGTATATTATTGCTAAAGTCAACTGTGAATATTGCACAAAAAACGTTATTTTTATAGGCTGAATGGACGGCTTTTTTCGGCGAAGTGACAAGGAAAGGATAAAAATGGACGAGGGAATAAAACAATATGCAAAAAAACCAAAAAAAATGCTATTACATGTGTGCTGTGCGCCGTGTAGTTCTCATGTGCTGAGTGTATTATATGAAGAATATGATATTACGGCTTTTTTTTACAATCCGAATATTACAGAAAAAGAAGAGTATGAAAAACGCATAGAGGAACTGAAGCGGTTTACACAGGAAGCAGAGTTTGCGAGGGATGTGTCTGTGTGTGACGGCGAATACGAGCCGGAGAAATTCTATGAGATTGCCAGAGGCTTGGAGAAGGAACCGGAGCGCGGACGTCGATGTTACAAATGTTATGAACTCCGGCTGGAGGAGACAGCCCGGTATGCGAAGGCACATGGATTCGATATTTTCACAACGACACTGTCAATCAGTCCGCACAAAAACGCGGCATGGTTAAATGAGATTGGTGAGCGGATGGCAGAAAAATATGGTGTTTCGTATCTTTACAGTGATTTCAAGAAAAAGAATGGATATGCTCATTCCATCGAGTTGTCACGGGAGTATCACCTGTACCGGCAGGACTATTGCGGATGTATTTACAGCCGATTGGAAAGGGAAGAACAAAAGAAGAATAAAAGAATCTGACAAAAGGGGTTGTGCTATGACGAAAATTGATGTATAATTTTTGCAATTTGAGAAAAAAGAGCTTCGGATAACTATGCAATTTTTCCGTTTCACTCTTTTTTTTTGAGCAAATTTCCTGTTTTGCAAGTAAATCTAAGAAGAAAGGACAAAGACTATGAAAGCATTTCTGATACTGGAAGATGGCCATGTATTCGAGGGTAAAAGCGTCGGTTCGACCAAAGAAATTATCAGTGAGATCGTATTTAATACATCGATGACTGGTTATCTGGAAGTATTGACGGATCCTTCTTATGCAGGTCAGTCTGTATGTATGACGTATCCGTTGATTGGTAACTATGGTATTTGTAAGGAAGATATGGAGGCGGAGCGCCCATGGCAGTCCGGCTTTATTGTCAGAGAACTGGCGAAGCGGCCAAGCAACTTCCGAAGTGAGGAAAGTGTCGAGTCATTTCTTATAGAAAATGATATTACCGGTATCGAGGCGATTGATACGAGAGCTTTGACGAAGATTCTGCGGGATAAAGGTACGATGAAAGGCATGATCACAACGGATGAGAATTTTGATAAGGAAGATTGTATCAAAAGGATCAAGGCATGGAACATGGGACATGTTGTATTGGATGTCACATGTAAGGAGAAGATGAGCTTTCCGGGTGATGGTTATAAAGTTGCGGTCATCGACCTTGGTGTGAAGAAGAACATCGTCCGTTGCCTGTTGGAACGCGGCTGTGCAGTGACAGTTTATCCGGCAGAGACACCGGCGGAGGAGATTATCGCGGATGCACCGGACGGAATTATGCTGACAAACGGTCCCGGAGATCCGAAGGATAACGTGAAGACAATAGAGGAAATTAAGAAACTTTTTGCTACGAAGATTCCAATCTTTGCAATCTGCCTTGGACATCAGCTTTTGGCACTTGCCAATGGTGCAGATACACAGAAGATGAAATATGGACATCGTGGTGCGAATCACCCGGTAAAGGATTTGAAGACAGGAAAAGTATATATTTCTACACAAAATCATGGCTATGTGGTAAAAGAAGAATCTTTGGATCGTGATATTGCAGAGCCAAGTTTTATCAATGTAAATGATAAGACCATCGAGGGTGTGCATTACCTTGGAAAGAATGTACAGACGGTACAGTTCCATCCGGAAGCATGTGCGGGTCCTCTTGATACGGGATTTTTGTTTGATGAGTTTATGAATATGATGGAGGTGTCTAAATAATGCCAAAGAATCCACATGTAAAAAAAGTCGTAGTTATTGGATCCGGTCCGATTGTTATCGGACAGGCGGCAGAGTTTGATTATGCCGGTACACAGGCATGTCGTTCTCTGAAGGAAGAGGGCATCTGCGTTGTGTTGATTAACTCAAATCCTGCCACCATCATGACAGATAAGGATATTGCAGATAAAGTATATATTGAGCCGCTGACACCGGAAGTCGTAAAGGCGGTCATTAAGAAGGAAAAACCGGACAGTGTCCTTCCGACACTGGGTGGTCAGGCAGCGTTAAATATTGCGATGGAACTGGAGGAGTCTGGTTTCCTAAAGGAGCATAATGTAAGGCTGCTTGGTACATCTTCAAAGACGATCAAAAAAGCGGAAGACCGTCTGGAGTTTAAGAAGACTATGGAGAAAATCCATGAGCCGTGTGCACCATCCGAAGTCGTTACCAACATCAAGGATGGTCTGGCGTTTGTTGAAAAAATCGGATATCCAATCGTATTGCGACCGGCATATACACTTGGCGGCAGCGGTGGCGGTATCGCACACAACGAAGAGGAGTTTGTAGAGATTCTGATGAACGGACTGCGTTTGTCACGTGTCGGACAGGTATTGGTCGAACGTTGTATCGCGGGCTGGAAAGAAATCGAGTACGAGGTTATGCGTGATGCGAACGGTACCTGTATTACCGTATGTAATATGGAGAATCTGGACCCGGTTGGTGTCCATACCGGAGATTCTATCGTTGTTGCACCATCGCAGACACTGGCAGATAAAGAATATCAGATGCTTCGTAGTGCAGCATTAAATATCATTACAGAGCTTGGTATCCAGGGCGGATGTAACGTACAGTTTGCATTGCATCCGATGACATTTGAATATTGCGTTATCGAGGTAAACCCACGAGTAAGCCGTTCTTCTGCACTTGCTTCTAAGGCAACCGGATATCCGATTGCGAAGGTAGCTGCGAAGATTGCACTTGGATATAATCTGGATGAGATTAAAAATGCTATCACAGGTAAGACATATGCAAGCTTTGAGCCGGCACTTGATTATGTTGTAGTCAAGATGCCGAGACTTCCTTTCGATAAGTTCATCAAGGCAAGCCGGAAGCTGACTACACAGATGAAGGCAACCGGTGAGGTTATGAGTATCTGTACGAACTTCGAGGGTGCACTGATGAAGGCGCTTCGTTCCCTGGAGCAGCATGTGGACAGTCTGATCTATGAGAACTACAACGATCTTCCAACCGAGGAGATCCATGAGATGCTGCACCGTGTCGATGACCGTCGAATCTTCGTTATCGCAGAAGCTCTGCGCCGTGGAATACCTGCAGAGGAAATCCATGATATCACGAAAGTAGATATCTGGTTTATTGACAAGATCAATAATATCGTACAGGAAGAAAAATTGCTGCGTGAGACACCTGAGATCACTAAGGAAATGATGCAGGAAGCAAAGCGCATGGAGTTCCCGGACAAGGTAATCGCACAGATTACAGGCAAGAAGGAAAAGGAAATCAAGGAGCTTCGCTATGGCTATGGTATCCATGCATCTTACAAGATCGTAGATACCTGTGCGGCAGAGTTTGAAGCGGAGACGCCGTATTACTATTCCTGCTTTGATGGTGAATCTGAGGTTGAAGTTGATGAAAATAAGAAGAAAGTCATGGTACTTGGTTCCGGCCCGATCCGTATCGGTCAGGGTATTGAGTTCGATTACTGCTCCGTACACAGCACATGGACATTGAAGAACAAGGGCTATGAGACAATTATTGTAAATAATAATCCGGAGACAGTCAGTACAGACTTCGATATCGCAGATCGTCTGTATTTTGAGCCGCTTACGGCAGAGGATGTAGAATCTATCGTGAATATCGAAAAGCCGGATGGCGCGGTTGTACAGTTCGGTGGACAGACAGCTATCAAGCTGACTGAGGCACTTTTGGAGATGGGTGTACCGATCCTTGGTACAAGTGCTGAGAATGTCGATGCAGCCGAAGACCGTGAACTGTTCGATGAGATTCTGGAGAAGTGCTGTATCCCAAGAGCAGCCGGTAAGACTGTATTTACAGTAAAGGAAGCATTGGAAGCTGCCAACGAGCTTGGTTATCCGGTTCTTGTTCGTCCTTCTTATGTATTGGGTGGACAGGGCATGCAGATTGCAATCTCTGATAAAGACATCATCGAATTTATGGAGATTATCAATCGCCATGAACAGGAACATCCGGTTCTGGTTGACAAATATCTGATGGGTAAGGAAATTGAAGTTGATGCCGTCTGCGATGGCGAAGACATTCTGATTCCGGGTATCATGGAGCATATTGAGCGTGCAGGTATCCATTCCGGTGATAGTATTTCCGTATATCCGGCACAGACCATTACGCCGAAGATCAAGCGTGTACTGGAAGACTACACGAAGAAACTTGCGAACAGCCTGCATGTAATCGGATTGATCAATATTCAGTTCATTGTATATCAGGATGAGGTATATGTAATCGAGGTTAACCCGCGTTCGAGCCGTACCGTGCCATATATCAGCAAGGTGACCGGCATTCCGATTGTTGATCTTGCAACGAGAGTTATTACAGGCGAGAAGATTAAGGACATGGGATATACACCGGGCTTGCAGCCGGAGTCTGAGTATTTTGCAATCAAGATGCCGGTATTCTCTTTCGAGAAGATCCGTGGAGCTGAGATCAGCCTTGGACCGGAGATGAAATCAACGGGTGAGTGCCTGGGTATTTCTAAAAATTACAATGAAGCGTTGTTTAAGGCGTTCCTTGGAAATGGCGTGAACTTGCCGAAGTACAAGAAGATGATACTTACAGTAAAGGATTCGGATAAGTTAGATGCCGTAGAGATCGGACAGCGGTTTACAGCACTTGGTTATGAGATCTACTCAACAAGAAGTACCTGTCGTGTTTTAAATGAGAATGGTGTTCCGGCAAAACCAATCAACAAGGTGGAAGAACCTTCTCCGAACTTGTTGGATTTGATTTTGTCACATGAGATTGATCTTGTTATCGATACACCATCACAGGGTGTAGAACATAGTAAGGACGGCTTTGTGATTCGCCGAAATGCAATCGAGACCGGTGTGACGGTCCTTACAAGTTTAGATACCGCGCATGCGCTTCTGACGAGCCTAGAGTCATCTGACAGACATAATCTTTCTCTTGTAGATATAAGTGAAATATAGTAAAATAAAGGTAACCATGCAGACAACCTGCTTGGTTACCTTATTTTTTTGAGGTGATGGAATGAATATTGGATCTATGAGCAACAATTATATAATTCCGTACAGCAATGTCGGCAGAGTTACTCCGGTCAATGCAGACAATACGGTTGATACATCTTCGAAGGTGAAACCTGTTGAGTGTCAGACGTGTAAGAACCGGGAGTATGTGGATGGTTCGAATGAACCGGACGTGTCATTCAAGACACCGGGGAAGATTGCGGCAGGTGAGTCATATGCGAAGGTGAGTGCACATGAACGCGAGCACGTGGCAAATGCGATTCAGAAGAGCAGCAAGCCGGGCGCAAAACTGATATCTGCAAATGTGACATTGAAGATGGGTGTTTGTCCGGAATGCGGCAGAACGTATGTCGCTGGCGGCGAGACGACCACGCAGATTCAGTATTCAGAGAGTAATCCATATGAGAAAAACCGGAAACAGGCAGAAGCAGGATTTCTGATTGGAAATAATTTTGAAGCTATTTCTTAGACCAGCATTTGGACTTGCGTTTACGGCTGCGTTTTGTGTCAGGTTTATATCTGATGGTGCATAGTGATTTTAGGTATTGCAGATAACTTTTTTGAGAATCTGTACATTCATCCGGGAATGCCGGAAGGAGTAACTGGACAGGATTGGCTTTGTATAGAATGCAAAGCCTGATCAGAAAATCAATTTTGGGCATTCTGTAGTTTGACTCGAAGTGGCAGTAACAGGAACGTGATATGCCTGTGAAGCTGGCTATTTCGTTTTGGGTGTAACCGGACTGGAGACGTAGTTTGATGAGGGTGTCTCCGAATTTGTTAGAATCTGACATGATGAAACCTCTCTTTCTGAAATTAATTGAAAATTAGAATGAAATAATTTGGAAGCTGCGGCTTCCAGAAAAATAGAAAAGAAATCATATTCGAGAAGAATGGTTAATTCAGCCAGAACGTCGACCGGCGGAATACATCTTCCCGTTTCATAGTTACTGTAGGCTTGTCTTGAAATATTGAGTCGTGTGGAAATGTCGATTTGATTCAGATGTTTTTTACGACGCGAAATCTTTAGACGAGGCCCGAATTCTTTTGAAATCATAGAATGTACCTCCATGGGCATTATGTTATCAGAAAAAGAAAATAATACAAGCACAAAAAGTAAGATTGGCACATATTCACAGTCGAAACTGTGAATACTGCACAAAAGAGAAGGAGATTGGAAATGAGTAAAGCGGATGATTTATTTATTGCGATGTGCAAGGATATCATAGAGAATGGTTACGATACAAAAGGAGAGAAAGTCCGCCCGAAATGGGAGGATGGAACATCCGCGTATACGATCAAGAGGTTCGGTGTTGTAAATCGTTACAATCTTGCGGAAGAATTTCCGGCAATCACACTTCGGAAAACTTATGTGAAGTCAGCAATTGATGAGCTGCTCTGGATCTGGCAGAAGAAATCAAACAATGTGCATGATCTGCATAGCCATATCTGGGATGCATGGGCAGATGAGGATGGATCAATCGGAAAGGCATATGGCTATCAGCTGGGCGTGAAACACAAATACAAAGAGGGCATGATGGATCAGGTAGACCGCGTGATTTATGATTTGAAGAATAATCCATATAGCCGCCGGATCATGACGAACATCTACGTACATCAGGATTTGTCAGAGATGAACCTGTATCCGTGCGCATATAGTGTGACTTTTAATGTTACTGGCAATAAGCTGAATGCAATTTTGAATCAGCGTTCCCAGGATGTACTTGCAGCAAATAACTGGAATGTTGTACAGTATGCAGTTCTTGTTTACATGCTGGCGCAGGTGACAGGATTTGAACCCGGAGAATTGGTACATGTAATTGCCGATGCTCATATTTACGATCGTCATGTTCCGATCGTACAGGAACTGATCAGTCGACCGACGTATCCGGCACCGAAATTTAAGATAAACCCGGATATCAAGGATTTTTATGACTTTACAGTCGATGATTTTACGATTGAAGATTACCGGACCGGACCACAGATCAAGAATATACCGATAGCGATTTAAGATGAATACAAGGAGGGTGACATGGACTTAATAGTAGCAGTGGATAATAACTGGGCGATTGGAAACAAAGGGGATTTGCTTGTTTCTATACCGGAGGATCACAAGTTTTTCCGGCAGACAACGATGGGGAATGTTGTTATCCTTGGAAGAAAGACGCTTGCAGGATTTCCCAATGGACTGCCTCTTGCGGGACGAGATAATATTATTTTATCGACAGACCCGGATTATACGGTGCGTGGGGGCATAGTTGTGCATTCAAAAGAAGAACTGTTTGAGGTGCTGAAACAGTATGAAGATAAAGAAATTTTTGTGATTGGTGGCGGACAAATCTATAATATGCTGTTGCCATATTGTAAATATGCGCATGTGACGAAAATTAATTATGATTATGCAGCGGATACACATTTCCCGAATCTGGACGAGATGGAGAATTGGGAGCTGATTGGGGATAGTGACGAGCATACTTATTTTGATTTGGAGTTTTATTTTTATAAGTATGAGAATAAAAAACCATTAGCCTTTTGAAAAAATTGGTGATTTTTGCATAAAATGCACAAAATAATTGATAAAAATGTTATAAATCATACAAAAAGTCTTTCAAATATGAGGGAAGTATGGTATTATTTTATGTATATTTGAGCGATTATTTTTATTTGGGAGGGTAAAAAATGGCAGATGTAATGTTGACGTCCGGACAGGGCTTTGAGGGTTACGAAATCGTAGAGTATTTGGGCTTTTTGAATGTACAATCTGTACTTAGTTCTAATTTCTTTAAAGGCTTCGCTGCGGGTGTAAGTGAAATGTCGGATTCGGAGAGTGAAAAACTGACAGGTAAGCTGGAACAGGTAAATGAAACAGCTTTGAAGCGTTTGCAGAAGATTGCATCCAAAAAGAAAGCAGATGCGGTGATAGGTGTGGAACTGAATTATACACAGTTCGCCAGCTATTCGGTAGGAACGATTGCTTCGGGAACAGCAGTCCGTCTGAAAAAGAAAGCAGAAGAAGATCCGGTAACGGAAAAATCACTGTATGTAAGTAATTATTATAACCGTTTGGTTCCAAGACCGGTACGTGTGAATCTGAAGGGATCCAAAAGAGGTGTTACAATCTCAACAGACTTCTTTAATTATAACAAAGATGATATCAAAGCCATTCGTGCGGATGTAGAATTCACCAATTTGTATGAGGAGAGATTGCTGCTGAAAGATCTGGATTTTGTGTTTGAAAAGGGAAATGTTTCTCTGATTGAAGCAAATCCGATGGAGTGCAAGCTTCCGGCTAAGGATATTTTACTGTTGAAGGATGCGAAAGTTCGTATTTCCAAATATGTGACAAGCCGTGGCGTATTTGCATGCAACGATCAGCCGATTGATGTCAGTATGCCGTTGCATAGACTGGCTGCACTCAAAGAGAAGCGTGGTATTGATGCAGTAGAGAAATATCGTACAGATGGTATGATCTGGACATGTAACTGTGGTTATGTGAACGAAGCGGGCGCAGATGAGTGTTTGATTTGTGGACGTAAGCAGGAAGATATGAAGAGTACATCCAAGTTCAATCCGGATGAAATGCTTGCAAAGATGCAGACGAAGGAGTATGTAATAGAGCTTAAGGATGTATTGATGGAATATATTAAGGAGATCGATACAGAGTATCGAATGGAATTGCTGGAGATTATGGAGTCCGGATTACAGTATGAGAAGACACGTGGCAATATGAAAGACACGGTGATTGAGAAGGTTGAAAAGGTTTTTGAAGGGCACTAGGTAGAAAGCAAACTGACAGAGGTGGCAGAAAAATGGGCGCAGGACTCAGTATGACGAGTGTAAATAAAATTAAAGAGTTGGCGAATTCCAGAGAGTACAGTCTGGCGCTTGAGTTAGTGGAACATCAGGATCTGACGAAATCTTTGAATCCGCAGTTTTTAAGACTGTGCGGTGAGATATACATAAAAAATAACCAGTACGCAGATGCAAGACGTTGCCTGCTTATGGCACATCGTCTTGCACCTGAGTCCAAAAGAATTATATATACATTTGTAGAGCTGTATTTGCGGATGGGATATTTCCGGTTAGCAAAGACTTATTATGATATGTATATGTTTGATGCTTCGGCGTATGATAGCAGGGAGATTGAGTATATCTGGAATAAACATGAACATCCGGAGGAATACGGTTCACTTGATGTTCTGCTGGATGGATATATGCATAATCTGGATTATGAGTGGAGCTTTGAATTGTATTTGCTTTATAAAAAAGAAGGCAAGCAGAAAGAAGCAGATACTTTGGCAGAACTGTATCATGCATCATATCAGAATTCAGAGAACAGTCAGATAATTGCGGACATAGAATCCGGAAAGACAACGGCAGATGTTTATTTTGACGTATATGCGACAGAAGAACAACCGGACGATGATCCGGATATGGAATCACTGCGTATGGAAGAAAAAGAACTGTTAGAGGCAGATGACCTTCGGATGCATCCGAAGGAAGCAGAAATAACGGTTATGTACGAGGATTCCTATACTCCTGCGGGTTCGGAGAAAAAAGTGCAGAAGATGCTGAAAAAGCAGGAACGGGAAGAACAACGTAAGGAAAAGAAACTGCAGAAGAAATTAAAACAGCAGGAGAAGGCGGAAGCAGAGACCGCTGCGGCAGAGATAAACACGGAAGAGGAAAACGTGTCTGCTGTGACAGCGTCGAACATGGAAGAGGAAACAACGACTGTTGGAATTGAGGCTAAAACAGAAAAAAACTCAACGGCTACTGTAGCAGAGTCGGGCATGGAAGTGAATGAAACGGCTACAGAGGAAAAACAACAGAATGATGAAACAGAAAAGAAATTGACTGAACCGGAACAGACGGGAACTGCAGAAAAAAAAGATGACGAAGATGTGCAGGCAAAAGCAGTAAAGACAGAAAATACGCAGAATTCAGAAAAACAGTCAGAGGAAGAAAAAGCGGCTGCCTTTGATGAGTTTTGGAATGCGGAAGATGACGAAGCGGGAAAACCAAAAGAGAAAAAGGGTTTTTTTGATAAGTTTAGAAGAAAGAAGAAATCCGCTCGGGGAGAGACAGAAGATATAGAAAAAAAGGAAACTGAACAAGAGGACGGACAGAAGGATACGTCTGAGAAGATAGAGACTGCGGATGAAAAAAATATAGCTGAACAGGAAGAGACAAAGAATACCGAAGATACTACAATCAAAATAAAATCAGAAGAATCGAATATTGAAAGTTCATCAGAAAATATAGAGACAACAGGGCAGGCGGATGATATGATACATAGAAAGAATATAATTTCAAAAGATGTAGTTGTAGTCGATGAAGATGATGGATTTGAAGCAGAAGCAGAGACGGTGGAAGAACTGGAAGCCCAAGAACAGTCAAAAATCAAAAATGAGAGTTCGGATACTGCAACAACTGTTTTAAAACCGGCTTTTGAATTTCAGATGGTGGATCTGGCACCGGAAGATTTTGATGATGAATATCAAGTGGATGATTTCTCAGAAAGAATCGATGAAGAGTTTGGCGAGATGAAGACGGTTGAAGCGGAAAAGCCGTTTGATATCGGAGAACTGATACCTGAAAAGCCAAAGAGTGATAAGGTCGAAGAGACTGTGGAAGAAGTTGAAGAACCGGCGGTTGAAGAGATCGAAGAGATTATGGAAGAGGTCGAAGAGCCGGCGGCTGAAGAGATCGAAGAGACTGTGGAAGAAGTCGAAGAGAACGAAGAAACTGTGGAAGCAGTCGAAGAAGCAGCGGCTGAAGAGACCGAAGAGACTGTGGAAGCAGTCGAAGAACCGGCAGTTGAAGAGACCGAAGAGATTATGGAAGAGGTCGAAGAGCCGGCAGTTGAAGAGACCGAAGAGACTGTGGAAGCAGTCGAAGAACCGGTGGTTGAAGAGACCGAAGAGACTGTGGAAGCAGTCGAAGAACCGGCGGCTGAAGAGACCAAAGAGACTGTGGAAGAAGTCGAAGAACCAGAGGTTGAAGAGACCGAAGAGACTGTGGAAGAAGTCGAAGAACCGGCAGTGGAAGAGGTCGAAGAACCGGCAGTGGAAGAGGTCGAAGAGCCGGTGGTTGAAGAGACCGAAGAGACAGTGGAAGAAGCCAAAGAACCGGCAGTTGAAGAGACCGAAGAGACAGTGGAAGAAGTCAAAGAAGCGGCGGTTGAAGAGACCGAAGAGACTGTGGAAGAAGTCGAAGAACCAGAGGTTGAGAAACCGGAGATGGAAGAGACGGAAGAAAAAACAGAATTCCACGTAGCTCCATTTACAACAAAACCGGAAAAAAAGAAACTCGACTTCCCGGTATTCAAATCATCGTTATTCCCGGATTATCATAAGGAAACGAAAGTCGTTGAGAACAATTTCAATGAGATTATGGAAGAAGCACAGGATAAGATAACAGAAAACATGCGTAAAGAGGAGCAGATGCAGAGAGAAGCGGAAGCACTGCTTGCCTCTCTTGGAATCAGCATGGATTCAATACCGGCAACACCCAAGACTGCGGAAAAAGAGGAACAGCCGGTACAAAAAGGACCTTCACGAGATGAGTTAAAAGCATCTTTGAAGATAGATACTGTTAAGAAGAATTTGCTGAAGCATGTGAAAGAATACAGATAATTCTTGACGAGAAGGTATGACTGAAAGGAGGCAATGGGAGTGGCTATTGATCAAAGAGAAGCGTTGATTGCTGCGGTAAGAGCACAGGTGGAAAAGGAAAAAGCTGCCAAGGCTGCAAAATTGAAAAAAGAGCAGGAAGCAATGCAATTGTCTGGGGCTGCAGAGGCTGGAGAAACTGCTGCGGACCACAATAAGCCAAAATACAAAACTCTGTCAGCGGAGGAGCTTGCGAAAATTGAAGAGAAGAAACGTCGTAAGAGAGCTGCAGAACTTGGTATTAAATTGGAGGATGAGGAACCGGAACAGGCATCTGCAAAAGAAGAAGCTGTCAAAGAAGAAACTGGTAAAGAAAAAACCGGCAAAGAAAAAAATGTCAAAGAAGAATCGAAGAAGACAAGCGATGAAGGGCTTGGCATGAGTGTTGGCATTCAGGCAGATAAGTCTGGTAAATCTTTGGATAAGCCGGCTGGCGGTGGTCTTGGTGCACCGGTGGAAGGTGGATTATCCGGAAGCAAGACAGAGAGCAAAGGACTTGGAGGATTGGGCGGTGGCCTTGGAGCTGCAGAGCCATCCGGAGGTCTTGGACTCAATATTGACATGGGTAAAAAGCAGGATGAAAAAGTAAAAGCTCCTGAGAAGAAAAATCTTCAGAATGATGAGAAAGCAAAATTACGCCCTACGAAGTTATCCGGTGGCAGTGGCGATGTCAAGGTAATCGGAGGAGATGACGCAGAAGACGAAGCATCATTTACAAAACAGGGAAATACAACTATTATTTCTGATGGTGTAGAGTGGAAGGCGCAGGAGAAGAAAACATCTAAGGATGATGGGGATGACATCATCAGTATTGTACCAAATCGGAGTACTCCGACCAACGATGTGAAGAGTATGTATGATCTTGGCGATGAGGATGAGGATGCTCTGGGCGCAGAAATATCGAAGCTTGCACAGTATGGCGATGCTGAGAATAAGGCAGAGGAAGAAAAGAAAAAGGTACAGGAAGAGAAGGCAAAGAAGGCAGCAGAGGCAGAAGCGGCAAAGAAGAAGGCGGCTATTGAGGAAGCTGAACGGAAGGAAGAAGCCAGAAGAAAGAAACTGAAGGAAGCTGAGGAAAAGGCGGCTGCACAGGAACGCAGAATTGCAGAAGCGGCAGCCAGACAGCGTGCAGCGGCAGCAGCTGAGAAACGTGCGGCTGAGGAAGCCCGTATTAAGGCAGAAGAGGAAGAGAAACGTAAGAAGGCAGAGGAAGCTCGTCTGAAAGCTGCAGAGGAAGCTCGTAAGAAGGCGGAAGAAGAAGCGAGAGCAAAGGCAAAACAGGAGGCTTTGAAGAAGGCCGAAGAGGCAAAGAAGAAAGCCGAAGAAGCAAAGCGTATCTTAGAGCAGGCGCAGAAGGCAGAAGAAGAAGCTACGAAACGTGCAGAAGAGAACCGGAAGCGTGCGGAGGAAGAAGCTAAGAAGAAGGCCGAAACAGAAGCAAAGAAGAAAGCCGAGGAAGAGGCTAAGAAGAAGGCTGAGGAAGAGGCTAAGAAGAAGGCAGAAGCGGAAGCTCGTAAGAAAGCCGAAGAAGAAGCCAAGAAGAAGGCTGAAGCAGAAGCAAAGAAAGCCGCAGAGGAAGCTCGTAAGAAAGCGGAAGAGGCTATGCGCATCTTGGAGGAAGCAAAGAAGGCTGAAGCGGCAGCGTTAAAGGCCGCAGAGGAAGCTCGTAAGAAAGCCGAGACAGATGCAAAGAAAGCCGCAGAGGAAGCTGCAAAGGCAAAGGCTGAGGAAGAGAAGCGTAAGAAAGCCGAAGAAGAAGCTAAGAAGAAGGCCGAAGCAGAAGCTCGTAAGAAAGCGGAAGAGGAAGCCAAGAAGAAAGCAGCGGAAGAACTTGCTGCGAAGGCAGAAGAAGAGGCTCGTAAGAAAGCTGCTGAAGAAGCTGCAAAGGCGGAAGCAGAAGCAAAAGCAAAGGCTGAGGAAGCTCGTAAGATTTTAGAGGCTGCAAAGAAAGCAGAAGAGGAAGCGTTGAAGGCGGCGGAACAGGCAGATAGCATTCAGATCGACCTGACACAGCCGGCAGAGGAAGGAAAACTTCCGCTTGCTGCATCTTACCTTGAAAAGTATACAAAGATGGAGAAATCCGGAAAGAATCTCGTTGATACATTTAATGCAATTACGGTAAATCAGGAAAACCGCAATGTATGTATGATGGGTGATCATGGATTTGGACTGACCAGCATCGGAGAAGATTTCGCAAGAAGTTTTTATGATATGGGAATCTGCAAGGCAAAAACAATCGCGAAGATTAAGGCGCAGGCATTGAATAAGGTAAAACTTGCGGATGCAATGTCAAAACTTGCCGGTGGATGTATGGTTGTTGAAAATGCAGGTCTGATCGCACCGGATAAGATGGCAGAACTGATGAAGCTTACAGCCAAGGATGCAAACGATGTTGTAGTTATCCTGACTGGAGCAACTGAGTCAATTAATCGTTTGTTTGGCGCAGCCGGAAACGCAAAGGACAAGTTTACACATCAGATCAATATGGAAGGCATTTCTACACAGGATATGCTTGCAATTGCAAAAGGTTATTTCAAACAGCAGGGCTTTAAGACAGATGATTCTGTAGAGGGTACTGTGAAAAATCTCCTGATGGCAATGGAGTCCGGAAATATCGATCGTATGCTTAAGGCTTGCGATGATGCAATGCTTAAGTGTGATGATCGTGAGAAGACGAAAGGTTCTGTCCGGAAATATTTACTAAGTGAAGATTTTAAATAATCGTTGAAAAAATAAGAGCCGATGCTTATAATTTAAGCATCGGCTTTTTGCATAATAAGCTGACAGACAAGAAGATAAATAAGAAACCAGAAGATAAGAGGTATAAAACGTGGTAAATATAGATATTGGTATAGATCTTGGAACATCGAATACGGTCATATACATAAAAGACAAAGGAATCGTAGTCAACCAACCGTCTGTGGTCGCGTATGAGGCGAAGAGCAAAAAGATCATTGCGGTTGGAAATAAAGCAAAAAAGATGCTTGGCAAGACGCCGGAAGACATCGAGGTAACACGCCCGATTCGGAATGGGGTTATCTCGGATTATATTATGACGGAGCGTATGCTCAAAATCTATGTAAAGTCGGCGATTGCAAAACGAAAGATATGGGGAAAACCAAACATCTGTGTCTGTGTGCCGAGTGGTGTTACGGATGTACAGCGCCGTGCAGCGTGCGATGCGGTATATCGGACGGGAGCCAAGAATGTGTATGTGCTTGAGGAACCGTTTGCGGCAGCTATCGGTGCAGGCGTAGATATTGAGTCTGCGGTCGGTGCAATGGTTGTGGATATCGGAGCTGGGACAACAGATATTGCGATTGTGGCAAGAGGAGGCGTACAACAGAGTAGTTCCATCAAGATTGGCGGTGATGATTTTGACGAGGCAATCATCCGCTATATGCGGAAACGTCATAATGTGCTGCTTGGCGAGAGTTCTGCAGAGCAGTTGAAGAAGGATATTGGTTCTGTGTATCCGCGGGAACAGGATGCAATCGGTTATGCACGTGGAAAAGAACTGGTGCGTGGACTTCCAACGAAAATGGCAGTCAAATCTTCGGAGATGATTGAGGCGTGTCAGGAAGAGACGGACCAGATCATGGATTCTATCCGTGTCATGCTGGAGGGGGCTCCACCGGAATTGGTTTCTGATATTTCTGAGCATGGGATTATTCTTGCCGGAGGTGGAAGCAAGATTTTCGGTATGGATAAACTGATTATGGACAAGATTGGTGTTCCGGTAGTGAATATCAAAAATCCGGATCAGGTTGTGGCGACAGGTGCCGGAACAGCACATTATTATATCAAGGATGGAAGAACCTTGGAAGAGTAAGAGACAGGATAGAGATTAGTGGAAAATAATAAGAAAAAATTGTGTGAGTATGGAGAGGAATACATCTATGATGATCGATTCCTTCCGCTCACACAGAAAGAAATGCAATTAAAAGGATGGGAACAGCCGGATTTTGTGTACGTGATCGGAGATGCGTATGTGGATCATCCTTCTTTCGGACCGGCTATCATCAGCCGTGTTTTAGAAGCACATGGATATAAGGTTGCAATTATTTCGCAACCGGATTGGAAAAATGAAAATTCAATTGCAATTTATGGTAGGCCGAGGCTTGCCTTTTTGGTGTGCGCGGGAAATATGGATTCTATGGTGAACCATTATACGGTATCTAAGAAGAGACGGCATACGGATGCATATACGCCGGGTGGTGAGATGGGAAAAAGACCGGATTATGCAACGATTGTTTACTGTAATCTGATACGGAGAAAATACAAGGACGCTGCAATTGTGGCGGGTGGTATTGAGGCAAGTCTGCGCCGGCTGGCACACTATGATTATTGGTCAAATAAACTGAAGCATTCGATTCTCGTTGATGCACAGGCGGATATTGTAATCTATGGCATGGGAGAGCATGCAATCGTGGAGATTGCCGATGCACTGGAAAGTGGTATCGACATCAAAGATTTAAGCTTTATCCATGGAACGGTTTATAAAGCAAGGAATCTGGAACATCTGTATGAGGACTATATTGAACTTCCGTCGTATGATGCATTACAGGAAGATAAGCTCAATTATGCGCGAAGCTTCAAAATTCAATATGACAACACGGACCATATCACAGCGAAGATTCTGGTAGAAAAATATAAGGATTATTTGTATGTCATTCAGAACCCGCCGGCGGAACCGTTGACAGAACCGGAGATGGATGCAGTGTATGCACTTCCGTACACGAAGACATATCATCCGATCTATGAAGCGCAGGGGGGGATTCCTGCGATATCAGAGATTAAATTCTCGCTTGTCAGCAATCGTGGGTGCTTTGGCGGATGCAGCTTCTGCGCGCTTACCTTCCATCAGGGACGGACATTGCAGACACGCAGTCATGCTTCTATTATAGAAGAGGCGAAGGAGATGACAAAAGATCCGGATTTTAAAGGTTATATCCATGATGTGGGTGGCCCAACGGCAAATTTCCGGCAGCGTGCCTGCAGAAAACAGGAGAAATACGGTGTCTGTGCGAATCGGCAGTGCTTATTCCCGAAACCGTGTCCGAACCTGATTGTGGATCATTCGGATTATCTGAAGCTGCTGCGGGAACTTCGGAGTCTGCCGAAGGTGAAGAAGGTATTTATCCGTTCGGGTATCCGGTTTGATTATCTGATGGCGGATAAGGATGACACATTCTTCCGGGAACTTTGTAAATATCATGTCAGTGGACAGCTGAAGGTGGCACCGGAGCATATCTCCGACAAGGTGCTGAAGAAGCTTGGCAAGCCGGAAAATGCAGTCTTTCAGGCGTTTTGCAGGAAATACAAACGGATCAATGAGGAGCTTGGCTTAAAACAGTATATGGTGCCGTATCTCATGTCATCACATCCGGGGTCTACGCTGAAAGAAGCGGTGGAACTGGCGGAATATCTGCGTGATTTGGGATATATGCCAGAGCAGGTGCAGGATTTCTATCCAACACCTTCAACGATATCGACCTGCATGTATTATACGGGCGTCGATCCGCGGACAATGGAGAAGGTGTATGTACCGAATTCTCCGCATGAAAAGGCAATGCAGCGTGCCCTGATCCAGTATCGGAATCCAGATAATTATGATCTGGTACATGAGGCACTTGTGAAAGCGGGACGGACGGATCTGATTGGATTTGATAAGAACTGCCTGATTAAGCCAAGGAAGATGAAAAATTCTGCAAATGAGAAAAAATCTCAAAAGAATACAAAATATAACACATCTGCAAATTGTTCCGGTGCACAACACAAAAAATCTGCGCAGAAACAAGGTGGAAATCAGAAGCTGCAAATGAATACAAAAGACAAAAAAAGTATACGTAATGTACATAAAAAGAAACAAAAGTAAAGGTTTCTTTTGTTGCGAAACCATAGAAATTATGATATTATCTATCTAGGCGTGTCGACATATGCATGATCGGCACAGATAGAAACAATAAAACGAAATGGAGGAAAATTTCAACATGGCAAAGAAAGTAGTTTTGGCTGGCGCATGTCGTACAGCAATCGGTACTATGGGTGGTGCACTTTCAACAACACCGGCACCAGTGTTAGGTTCTATCGTAATCAAGGAGGCTCTGAACAGAGCAGGCGTTCCTGCAGATCAGGTCGATCATGTATATATGGGTTGTGTTATCCAGGCAGGTCTTGGACAGAACGTAGCTCGTCAGGCATCTCTGAAGGCTGGACTTCCTATCGAGACACCTGCAGTTACTGTAAACGTAGTTTGTGGTTCCGGTTTGAACTGTGTTAACATGGCAGCTCAGATGATCCAGGCTGGCGATGCTGATATCGTTGTAGCAGGTGGTATGGAAAACATGTCTATGGCTCCTTACGCAGCTATGAACGCTCGTTTTGGTTACAGAATGAACAACGGCAAGCTTGTTGATACAATGGTAAATGATGCTCTTTGGGATGCGTTCAACGATTACCACATGATTAAGACTGCTGATAACATCTGTGAGCAGTGGGGACTGACTCGTGAAGAACTTGATGTATTTGCAGCAAACAGCCAGCAGAAGGCTGCAGCAGCTCAGGAGTCTGGTGCATTTGACGCAGAGATCGTTCCGGTTATGGTTAAGAAGAAGAAAGAGACAATCGAGTTCAAGAAGGATGAGGGTCCTCGTCCTGGAACAACTGTTGAGACTCTGGCTAAGCTTCGTACAATCAATCCAGACGGATTTGTTACAGCCGGTAACGCTTCCGGTATCAACGACGGTGCAGCAGCAATCGTTGTTATGTCTGAGGAGAAGGCTAAGGAGCTTGGTGTTAAGCCTATGGCTACATTCGTTGCAGGTGCACTTGCAGGTGTTGATCCTTCAATCATGGGTATCGGACCTGTTGCTTCTACAAAGAAGGTTATGGCTAAGACAGGCATGAAGATCGAAGACTTCGATATCATCGAGGCAAATGAGGCATTCGCTGCACAGTCAGTCGCAGTTGGTAAGGATCTTGGTATTGATACAGAGAAGCAGCTTAATCCAAACGGTGGTGCAATCGCACTTGGTCACCCGGTTGGAGCTTCCGGATGCCGTATCCTTGTTACATTGCTTCATGAGATGCAGGCAAGAGGCGCTAAGACAGGTCTTGCTACACTGTGTATCGGTGGTGGTATGGGCTGCTCTACAATCGTTAAGATTGAGGACTAATTGAGCCGCGTAACATACTTGGATAGAGTTTAAGGAGATTAACATGGAATTTATTACTTATGAGCAGGAAGGCTTTGTAGGCGTTGTTACAATCAACCGCCCAAAGGCTTTGAATGCGTTGAATAGTCAGGTGTTGGATGAGCTTGAGGCTACATTCGATGCAATCAATCTGGATACAACAAGAGCCGTAGTTCTTACAGGCGCTGGCGAGAAGTCATTTGTTGCAGGCGCAGATATCGGTGAGATGTCTACACTCACAAAGGCTGAGGGTGAAGCGTTCGGTAAGAAGGGAAATGATGTATTCCGTAAGATCGAGACATTCCCAATCCCGGTAATCGCAGCAATCAACGGATTTGCACTTGGCGGCGGCTGCGAGATTTCTATGAGCTGTGATATCCGTATCTGTTCTGAGAATGCAGTATTCGGTCAGCCGGAGGTAGGTCTTGGTATCACACCTGGATTTGGTGGAACACAGAGACTTGCGCGTCTGGTAGGTGCCGGTATGGCAAAGCAGATGATCTACACAGCAAGAAATATTAAGGCTGATGAAGCATACAGAATTGGTCTTGTAAACGCTGTATATCCATTGGAAGAGCTTCTTCCGGCAGCGAAGAAGATGGCAGCAGGCATCGCGGCAAATGCTCCGATTGCTGTCAGAAACTGCAAGAAGGCAATCAACGATGGACTTCAGGTAGATATGGATCAGGCAATCGTGATCGAAGAGAAACTCTTCGGTGACTGCTTCGAGACAGAAGATCAGAAGGCTGGTATGGGCAACTTCCTTGAGAAAGATAAGGAGAAGAAGTTAAAGGTTGTTCCATTCCAGAACAAATAATAAACAAATAAGTAATTAAAATTTAAGGAGGAAATAAACATGAAGGTTGGCATTATTGGTGCAGGTACCATGGGACAGGGCATTGCAAAGGCATTTGCTATGGTTGATGGTTATGAAGTTGCACTTTGCGACATCAAGCAGGAGTGGGCTGAAGGCGGAAAGGATAAGATCGCGAAAGGCTACGCAAGACTTGTAGAAAAAGGAAAGATGACACAGGAGAAGGTAGATGCGATTCTTGCAAGCATCACACCTGGTCTGAAGGAAGATCTCTGTGCAGACTGCGATCTGATTGTGGAAGCTGCATTTGAGGATATGGGAGTTAAGAAGACAACATTTTCTGAACTTGACAAGATTGCAAAGCCAGAGTGTATCTTCGCTTCTAATACATCTTCCCTTTCTATCACAGAGATTGGAAATGGCCTTACACGTCCTATGATTGGTATGCATTTCTTCAATCCTGCTGACAGAATGAAGCTTGTTGAGGTTATCGCAGGTGTAAATACTCCACAGGAGACAGTTGATAAGATCATCAAGATCTCTGAAGAGATTGGCAAGACACCTGTTCAGGTAAATGAGGCTGCTGGTTTCGTTGTAAACCGTATCCTTATCCCAATGATTAACGAAGCAGCTTTCATCAAGATGGAAGGTGTTTCTGATATCGCCGGTATCGATGCAGCTATGAAGCTTGGTGCAAACCACCCAATGGGACCACTTGAGTTAGGTGATTTCGTAGGTCTGGATATCTGCCTTGCAATCATGGATGTTCTGTACAAGGAAACAGGCGACAGCAAGTATCGTGCATGTCCATTGCTTCGTAAGATGGTACGTGGTGGAAACCTCGGCTGTAAGACAGGCAAGGGATTCTACGTATACAATGCAGATCGTACAAAGACACCTGTTGACGCTCAGTAATAAGCGTACAATTTCCGCACGCGGCTGTTAATCGCGTGCGGGTGTAATAAACAATCTATTATGGAGGATAGAAAGAATGGATTTCACTTTAGACAAGAAGTATGAAATGGCGCAGACTCTGTTCAAGGATTTTGCGCAGAACGAAGTAAAGCCTCTTGCACAGGAAATTGATGAGCAGCACAGATTTCCAAGAGAGACTGTAGACAAGATGGCAAAGTATGGTTTCTTAGGAATTCCTGTTTCTAAGGAATTAGGCGGACAGGGCTGTGATATTCTCACATATGCTATGTGTGTAGAAGAGCTTTCTAAGGTTTGTGGTACAACAGGTGTTATTGTATCTGCACATACATCTCTGTGTGTAGACCCAATCGTAACATTTGGTACACCGGAGCAGAAGGCAAAGTATGTTCCGGATCTTGCATCTGGTAAGAAGCTCGGTGCGTTCGGTCTGACAGAGCCAGGTGCCGGTACAGATGCACAGGGACAGCAGACAAAGGCAGTTCTTGATGGTGACGAGTGGGTATTGAACGGTTCTAAGTGCTTTATTACAAATGGTAAGGAAGCTGACGTATATATCGTTATCGCTGTTACAGGTATTATCGAGAAGCGTGGCAGAAAGATGAAAGAGATTTCTGCATTTATCGTAGAGAAGGGAACACCTGGATTTACATTCGGTACAAAGGAAAACAAGATGGGTATCTGTGGTTCTTCTACATATGAGTTGATCTTCACAGACTGCCGTATCCCTAAGGATGCACTTCTTGGACAGAAGGGCAAGGGCTTCAATATCGCTATGCACACACTCGATGGTGGTCGTATCGGTATCGCTGCTCAGGCACTTGGTATCGCTGAGGGCGCTCTTGAGACAACTGTAAACTATGTAAAGGAAAGAAAGCAGTTTGGTAGATCAATTGCCCAGTTCCAGAATACACAGTTTGTACTTGCTGATCTTGCTACAAAGGTAGAGGCTGCTAAGCTTCTTGTATACAAGGCTGCAAGAAAGAAAGATGAGTATCAGAGTGGCGCTAAGGTTTCTTACTCTGTAGAGGCTGCTATGGCTAAGCTTTATGCTGCTGAGGTTGCTATGGAAGTAACAACAAAGTGTGTACAGCTTCATGGTGGTTATGGTTACATCAAGGAGTATGACGTTGAGCGTATGATGAGAGATGCTAAGATCACAGAGATCTACGAAGGTACTTCAGAAGTACAGCGTATGGTTATCTCAGCAAACTTGTTAAAGTAAGGAGGTACTTATCGTGAAAATTATCGTATGTATTAAGCAGGTACCTGATACAAAGGGTGGCGTACAGTTTAACCCGGATGGTACATTGAATAGAGGAGCAATGCTCACAATTATGAACCCGGATGATAAGGCTGGTCTTGAGGCAGCTCTTAGACTGAAGGATCAGTATGGCGCTGAGGTTACAGTTCTTACAATGGGACTTCCAAAGGCTGCAGATGTTCTTCAGGAAGCAATCGCTATGGGTGCTGACAAGGGTGTTCTTGTAACAGACCGTGTACTTGGTGGTGCTGATACTTGGGCAACATCTACAACAATCGCTGGTGCGATCAGAAAGCTTGACTATGATCTGATTATCACAGGCCGTCAGGCTATCGATGGTGATACAGCTCAGGTTGGTCCTCAGATCGCTGAGCATCTTGGACTTCCGGTCATCTCTTATGCACAGGAAATCAAGGTGGATGGAGACAGCGTAATCGTTAAGCGTCAGTACGATGATGGTTACCATATGGTAAAGGCTCAGATGCCATGTCTTATCACAGCACTTTCTGAATTAAATGATCCAAGATATATGACACCGGGCGGAATCTTCGACGCAGTGAATGCAGAGATCACAACTCTTGGTAGAGCAGATCTTGTAGACGTTGATGATTCAAACATCGGTTTGAATGGTTCTCCAACAAAGATCGCCAGAGCTTCTGACAAGGTTAAGAAGGGTCAGGGCGAGATGGCTCCGGAAGACGCAGATCCAGTAAGCTATATTGTTGGTAAACTGAAGGATAAGCACGTAATTTAATTAAAAAGGAAAAGTGGTGAATAAAATGGGAGCAATGAATGCAGAAGAATTAGCAAAGTACAAGGGCGTATTCGTCTTTGCACAGCAGGTAGATAATGTATTAAGCGGAATCTCTTTCGAGCTTGTTGGCGAAGGAAAGAGACTTGCAGAGAAGTTAGGCACAGAAGTAACAGCAGTATTGGTTGGTTCTGATGTTTCAGGACTTGTAGACGAGCTTGCTGCTTACGGTGCAGATAAGGTAATCGTAGTAGACGATCCAGAGTTGAAGAATTACAGAACTGAGCCATATGCACACGCACTTGCTTCAGTTATCAATGAGTTCAAGCCAGAAATCATGCTGGTTGGTGCAACAGCAATCGGTCGTGATCTTGGTCCTACAGTTTCAGCAAGAGTTCAGACAGGTCTTACAGCTGACTGTACATTACTTGAAATCGGTGATTTCCCTGTTAACCCAATCCCTGGAAAAGAGCAGAAGCACAACCAGCTTCTTATGACTCGTCCGGCATTTGGTGGTAACACAATCGCTACAATCGCATGTCCGGACAACCGTCCTCAGATGGCTACTGTACGTCCGGGCGTTATGCAGAAGCTTGACAAGGTTGAGGGTGCAAAGGCTGAGGTTATCAACTACAACCCAGGTTTCACACCAAATAACAGATATGTAGAGATTCTTGAGATTTCTAAGGCTGTTTCAGACATCAAGGATATCATGGATGCAAAGATTCTTGTATCTGGTGGCCGTGGTGTTGGTTCTGCTGAGAACTTCAAGCTTTTGGAAGATCTTGCAGACGTACTTGGCGGACAGGTTTCATGCTCACGTGCCGTTGTAGATTCAGGCTGGAAGCCAAAGGAGCTTCAGGTTGGTCAGACAGGTAAGACTGTACGTCCACAGCTCTACTTCGCAATCGGTATCTCAGGAGCAATCCAGCACGTAGCTGGTATGGAAGAGTCTGATATCATTATTGCAATCAATAAGGATCCAGACGCTCCAATCTTTGATGTAGCTGATTATGGTGTTGTTGGTGATCTGAACAAGATCGTTCCGGCACTGACAGAGGCTATCAAGGCTGAGCTTGCTGCAAAGTAATTTGATTATTTGCGAAAGTAAATAGTAAATAAGAGTTTAGAACCACCGTGTATCGTAAGATATGCGGTGGTTTTTTGTTATAGCGACGAGGAAAATGCACGCATTTATGCGGTGCATTTGACGACCGCTAATCAGAGACAAGATGTGCAGAGCGCCATCTTGTCTCTGTGCAAGCTTGTTGACTCAAAGTGGGCGTGGAGAGAAAGTGGCAAGCGGAAAAACCCACGACGTGGGCGTAGGAAGAGAAAAGCAAGCGAGAAAGCCCACCCTGGAAGCTTATTGTTGGGTTGCGGGGAGAAAAGTGGACGTGGAGAGAAAGTGGCAAGCGGAAAAGCCCAAAGCATGGGTGCAGGAAGAGAAAAGCAAGCGAGAAAACCCACTCTGGAAGCTTGTCGCTAGGTTATGGAGGAAAAAGTGGGCGTGGAGAGAAATTGGCGAGCGGAAAAACCCACGGCGTGGGCGTAGGAAGAGAAAAGCAAGCAAGAAAACCCATCCCGGAAGCTTATTGATATGTTGAGGAGAGAAAACTGGGTGTGGGAGGGAAGAAGTAAGCGGAAAAACCCACGGCATGGGTGCAGGAAGAGAAAAGCAGGCAAGAAAACCCACTCCGGAAGCTAGTCGGGATAAAGTCTATATAATGGTGTAAATTACAAATCATATAAAAAAGAGCCAAGTGC
>ERZ1026776.524-NODE-524-length-26079-cov-4.994774_pt1 | contig 26079 bp, 55 predicted proteins | sample MGYA00380125_ERZ1026776 | MGnify/ENA primary metagenome ERZ1026776 (study PRJEB33269, sample SAMEA4719761) | human gut metagenome | biome: human-associated habitat; feature: organic feature; material: feces | place: Cameroon | collected 2013-10 ...
CCAAGGAAATGTATGACAAGTCAGAAACAGTATCAAAACCGGGACAGTTTGAACTGGGAAAATCTGAAAAAAATCGCAGAAATCTGAAACTAATTCAGACCTGCGACTTTTTATTTTTTGTGCATTCTGTATATAATTTTCTATAACGTAGATTGGCGTGATGTAAATTTTCACTTCATCACATTCAATTCATCTTTTCCAGTCATGTTTCTTCGTCCCACAATACTGAAAAGTCTGCTTCGGCGTTTCTTCTGCCGACCGGTTTCTTTGTTTCTTCGTTTTGCTGATCCGCTACTGACTGTTCCCATGGTCCTTCCTTTCTGAACATCTCCTTCATGTTCTGACTACGTGAATTGAGGTTTATAATTGGCACATCCACATTAAGTTCGTCCGGTACGATGCCAACGATCACAACCTTTGTCGGCTCTATTGCGTCAAGCATTTCTTTAAAATTCTCGCAAAATTCCATTCTGGCAGACTTAGACCGCACTCTGCCATTGGTACAACATGACACAGTGCTTCTGTGTGGCGTTCCGTCGAATATCCACGGCATTTCCTTTGGGCTAATAATATTTACGGACGGGATAATTTTAACGCCCATAACCGCCCAATAATAGCCTAAAGCATGGTTTCTGTACAGGTTGTAGATGTTCAACGCACTTGGCATCCCGGAAGCAATTGTGAAATCCGGACTGCAAACCGAATGGAAACATTTGAGATGTTCAACGTACTGGTCCGGCTGATTCCATACCTGTAAGAAACTCTTGTCGTCAATATAGAAATTTACGGTCAAGTCCTTGTGCCCTTTTAATGATCTGGATTTTGAAGAAACAAAATCTATACTTTTCTTTGGTGCCAGCTGCATCGGTGGAATAACTGGTATCTGGTACGGGCCATCCAACTCTGCACCGGTTATCAGGTATTCTTTCATTACATCATATGCGGTATGTATCACAACATCACCTCCATACAACCATATTAACATAATTTTGACAACAAAAAAAGACCGCATTTCTGCCGTCTACGATGGTTTTACCTGTGTCTCACACACAAGCTTTCCTCCTATGGTTTTAATTCGAATATTTGTTCTGTTCCCTAGCCTGTTCCCTCGGCTATTTTACATATCCCTAAAAAACACAAAAAACCTTGATTTTACAAGGTTTTCGTTAGCAGCCAGTACGGGAATCGAACGTATCTTTAAACTGCTATCTTTCCTATAAAATCAACATTTATAACTTTTCCAGGGTGTTCCTTTTTGTTCCCTAGCTGTTCCCTATTTAAAAATAGCCAAAAGTTATCTCGATACTACCATAAATTCATCTATGCTATCCATGATTTTCTGCTTTTTCTTGAGGTCCTTTCGGTCTCTGTGGTAGTAGTTTTCAGAACATGAAATATTTGTGTGGCCCATCTGTGATGTTACCATCTGGTTATCTATGCTGTGATCGAGTAATATTGTGCAATATGTTTTCCTTATTTTATGCGGTGATTTTTGAATACAGCCAGTTTTCTTGCACACTGTTCTTAACCGGTTCCTGAACGAATAAGTATTTAATCGCTTTCCATCTTTGGAAAATATATATTCGCAGAATGTCGACATATTTCTAAGCTTCTGTAATATCCATGTACACCCCTGAGGAACCACTATATTTCTTACGCCTGCTTCTGTTTTCGGAAAGTCTTTTACTTCAAAAATGCCTTTATGGTTTTCAAAATGCCTTACTTCCGTTCTTCTGACTTTAATCGTACTGATATGTGGCAGCCAGTCATTCCATTTCAAAGCGCATAGCTCCCCAACTCTCAGACCAGTTACAAACATAAGCATGATGCCAAGATTTACTATATCCTGATTGTCTTTCAAGTAGTCAATCATCCTGTCCATTTCAGCGTCGTTGAATACTTCTTCCGAATCTTCTTTGATATTTCTTTTGAAAGATTTATCGGTGACATCCAAATCATAGAATAATTCCTGCACGTTCCAATCAATCAGCTTGTTGCGCTTCGCCCATTTCAGGGTACCTCTGGTAATTGTCTTAAGATTGCAGAAAGCTTTTGCGGTTAGATTGTGTTCGCTGATCTGCTCTTCCAGGAAGTTGCTGATATCCTCTGACTCAATGTTTTTAATTCTGCGTTCGCCCATGTCCCCAAAAAAGCGATTAAAGTCCTGCTGATATCTCTGATAGGTTTGTATAGAAATCTTATTTAAGTCAACCTTACGCTGCGCCCACTCTTCAAATACAGCCTCGATTTTCGGATTCTCTGTTTTCTCCCGGTGTGTCTTTACAATCAAGTCTTCTAAATCCTGTTTAGACCGACGCTTAAACATCTTTCTCTGTCCGGTTTCGTCATAAGTCATACGGATTTTCCAGTATCCGTCAGATGCCTTCCACATGCTGTCCCTGTATTCTTTTAAAATTTCTTCCCTTTTATTCATTTCAACTTGCTCTTGTATGTGAGACAAATTGATGATACCATTCTCAATTGCATATTTCAAGTCGTCATTATTCATAAAAAATAAGGAGGAACCGGGATATCCTTTCGCTGGCCAGCGGTTCCTCGTTCCTCCTTTCTTTCACACATAATCGAAAATATTCATCTGTCCTTCCGGCATATCATCTTCGAGATTAAAGAATTTACAGGCAATGAAATTTCCATACCAGTCCCGCTCACCACCGTACATCAGACATTTTCCTCTCTTTCCGTCCCTATAGAATCGGCATTCAGCGCATTTATGCTGATATGCTGTTCCTCCAGAACGCTTATACATTTCACTTATTGTTCTCATGCTCTTTCCTCTTCCATGCAAACGGTGGGATTTTAAAACTGTGTTGACAGGTAACTCGAAGCGCGCAGCTCTCACATTTATTATCTGTCGCTTTGCAGTAATCCATGATGATGTTTACACACGTTCCTACCATTTCGGGTGTGATGTCATAATCCATATTCACTCTCTCCGCCTTTTCTCTTACCACGCTTTAAAATTCCTTTCTGTACGCATCCCGTAGGCGGGCAGCCTCTTGAATGACCAACAATAAGAATATAATCACAGGTAGCATTCGATATAGATGACGGACTGCTTTTAGAAAGATATACGCATTTCATACATTGATTACGTTTCAGCTCAACTACTTCCCTCTCTGACATTTCTTTCCATCTTTTTCTTCTCATTTTGCTACTCCCATTCCTTGAATCATCTTCATTCTCAAATGTTCCGCAATGTGCTCCCTGACGGATTCCTCTGGAAATGGAATTTCAAGTGACCGTTCCAAAATCCTGTTTGTGATTCTCTCATCGTATTTCAATTCTGCTATCTGGCAGTTACTTGTGAATATAGTAATTTTCCTATCAACATACCGCCCGTTGATAATGCTATAGAATCTTTCGTTAATCCAGTCCTTACCAGAATCAGCACCGAAGTCGTCAATGATAAGGATTTCTGTTCTGGACAAATCCTCTATTAACTTTCCCTCTGCATTCTCTTTGGCTCCCCATGTGTTCTTGATCTCATCAAGGATTCTAAGGGATGTGGTGAATTTTACAGGCTTCTGGTATTTTTTCATGATCTCATTTGCCAAACTGCATACTGTTTTGGTTTTGCCAGAACCTTTTGCATTTGAAAAAAGATATAATCCTATTCCTTTCTTCTGCATATCAGGAAGGTTTTTAAACCAATAATTTACTGCCTGAGCCGCCTGAGAAAATACTTTTCGACTCTCGGCGTTCAAATATACACTTGACTTCAAATCGTTGAAATTTGAGCCTTTAAACACGTTTGGAAGCTCTGCAAATTTCAATTGATTTTCAAGGATTATTCTTTTTCTGATTCCGCAAGGGCATTCCTCACAATAGGGAATACCACTTGCATCTCTTACCCATCTCCACCCGCTGTCCCCGCACTCAGGGCATTCAAGCGAACGGGGTGTCTGATTCTTCTCCATTCCATTCTCCAAGTGGGATGATTGGTTCGACATTTCTTTGAGTTGTGTCAGTTCCATTTCGCATATCCTCCCTGTTGTGGTATTTGTTTTCGAGTATCTTTAAGAAGTTGTTCGGTTTCACAAACCATTCAAAATTTATCATAAAATCAGTTTTCTTTCCCATAAGAAAGTCACTGTTTTGTACATTTTTCAGTGCTTCCATTACCTTATCCATGCCATATTCTCGGATCCTTGCTTTCAACATTTGAGTTCGCCTTGATGTCATTCTTGCGATCGGCTGAATCCCGAACTGCTGAAGCTTATTCCACTCATCAACCACTTTCTGCACATCTCCGGGCTTGACTAAATCTTTCTCGCAAGAAATTTGTTCTGGAATCTCTTCTTCTGACAATTCTTTCTGACGTTTTCTGTGCTCGGCAACTCGTTTTCTTGTCTGCTCTCTGATTTTTTCAAGGCCATCAATGTTCTGATGTTCTTCCCATCCGGGAATCGAAAGCAATGTTCCGTCTCTGGTTATCATGCCGAACTTTTCAAGAATTGTGAGTGCAAGCTCGATCACACTCTCATCAAAATCCAGTTCGTCAGCCAGCATTTTATTTGTATATGGAATATTCTCTGTCAGAAAAATAATCCCGTTTGAATTACAACGCCCTGCCATCGTCAGGAGCATCATCCAGATCAGAACGATATTGTTTCCTTCTGGAAGTTTTCTGATATGCCGGATTTTCTTGTTGTCGAACATATCTATTTCTAATCGAATCCAACTCACCTTTGTCATTTAGCCACCTTCCCGTCTGGTAAGGACGTTTTCGCCCTTACCGCATTGATTTTCGAATGAATTTCTCCATTAAAGAGTCCGTCCAGTTTTTTGTGTGATTTTCACAGCTATCATCTTCCTCTATCAGGATACCTTTGCGGTCACACAGCCCGTTGTCGTTTTCAATACAAGTTTTGCATGTTTTATCTGCCATTTTCCTCACCCCAATCTAATTTCTGTCCACACCTGTTACAATAATTGTTCATGCCAATATATGCATGATGTACCATACTGGAATGAAACATATCTTCAGGGTTATCGCTGTTGCATTTAGAATCTACATCGTCATCCGAAAAACCAATAATATGCAGTCCACATGACGGACAGATGCAAGCATATAAATTAACATCGTAGCATTCGTCGTATTCTACAACCTCGTATCTCACTTTTCTGTGCATCTGCTTTTTTAACGCTTTAACTGCTAATTCTAATGCTTTACGATATTCAACAATTCCTGGCACATTTGTCCAGACCTTTTTAGCTAAGTCAATACGTTCCTGTAAGATTTTAATTGCTTCTTCTGGTTTCATATTAATCCTCCTAATGATTGTTTTTCTTGGAGAAATCATAGTCAATAAACAATGTTTTCTTTTTACCGCACTTCTTGCATACCAGAGATGTTTCTCCTGTATTTACCCAATGCCATTGGATTTCGTAAATATGTGGTTTACAAAGACATTTGATTTTGCAACCATTCTTTCGCCATCTGTTGAATTTGTTGATTATTGTGCAGAATAATCCGTAAATAATAACAGCAACTACACACATTCCCACTGCCATAAAAATTTCTTTTATCACTTCAATCATTCTTCTTCATCTCCTCTCACAATTAGTCCTCCACAATATGGACAGAATGTATAATCCAGTCGATTAAGTGGTTTTCCGCAACTACACCATGCTTTTACAGGCCACGACTTATAGTAGTCTGGCATAGAGTTGAAGGCATTATCGCTCAGCACTTCCATTTTTACAATTTTCCCGTGCTTCAAATATTCTATTCTCGCATCCTCTTTCCCATCAGAATATCCATGTCTGTATGCACTGTTCAGCTGATATTCAATGGATTTGACAGCGTTATCTAAATACTTATAAGCCATTCTGCATCTCCTCTAACTTCTTCTTAGCTTCTTCACGGGTGAAAAATAACGTTTTACCGATTTCATCCATGCTCGCATCTGCCACATTTGTACACCAATCCGTAGGGTCTAAATCTTGTTCTGGGTCTGGACTTCTGTAAGGGAATAACTTTTCATCTGTTGCGAGCGTAATGTAGGCTTTTCCGCTTAACGGGTCAATTCCCAATCCACAATGCACGCATTCAATAATTTCATAATCATAAATAAGATAAACGAAATCTCCTGATCGTGAATATGCTTCTTTACACGGTAATCTCACAAGCAAGCCCTGTTCTTCTAAGTCCTCGTAGTCAGCAAGTTTAGTGAGAATTTTCTCTGCAAACGGCTTCAATAATCCATCTGTAATTTCTTCCTTTGCAACTCCTGTGCCATCAATGTTTCTTTCTCTTTCGGTTAATCTTTCCATCTACTTCACCTCCTCCATCCAATCCTGGAATTCTCTCATGCAGTCAGGGCACAAATCCATAGCATCATGCGGATAATATTTTCTTTGATAGTCCAAAGTTAGTACCATAATCCCATTAGGATTCTTTTCGTCATTCTCAAGATTGTACTCCTCGTACAGTTTTCCGCATCTGTCACATTTCTTTGCACATGCCATTAATTCATTCCTCCTGTGATCTCATCAATACACTGGTTCCAGCCCTCCACAAATCCAGCATCAAACGTATTGGACGGATAATCTCCATTGTCTTTCTCTGGCAAATCCATAAGCGGACACCAATCAGGTCTTGATTTGCTTTCACAATCATAATGTTCTTCTGTTATCAGAATTTCATCACAGTCTAAACAGTCAGCTAATTCACAATAACCTACATATTCAAGTTCGCCGCAGTATGCAGTTCCGAACGGGCAATCATAACAATTTTCCGGTGTATCAATCACTAATACTGATTTGCTCATTTTCTCTTCCCTCTTTTCTGCAAGAATGCACCGTATTTCGCAGGACTGATAATGTCAATTTTTCTACTGTCAGCCTGATAATATCCTGCTCTTCCATTCTTTTTATTTTCTTCTCTTGTGAACATAGTAGAAATATCTTTGCCTTTACTCATTCACTTCACTCCCTCTCAGCATCAAACTCAAAGTATTGTATCCCGGGCAAGTCCTGACTCCGTTTCTGGCATCTCTTAACAGCGCACATACGGATATAATGCCATGACCTCGTAGACGTGTTCTGCGGTATCCTCGCCGCACTGGTTGATGTATTTAAAACACTTGCCTGGTCTGAGAAAATATCTTGAACACACATATGCTTTTGTTCCGAATCTTACGCTTGCACTACTCATTCAGCTCCACCGCCTTTTACAATTTCTAAAGCTTTTTTATAGGCATCCAACCGACTCTTGCTTGAAAATTCAAAAGCTGTTTTTCTATCTTCCATCAGCTCTAATCTAGCTTTCGATTCTTCTTTTTCCAATTGATCTACAACCTTGTCCACATCAAAAGCTGTCGGCTGTTCGTCAATTATTTCTTTAGTCGATTCCAAACATAAACGACACATGTAATCGTTGTCATTTTTTTCTTTTTCGATTGCATCTTTCAGCAAGTCAGCATCAATTAACCGCATTCTCATCATCCTTTCTCGTCAAAATTCAAATCAACTCTAAACGCATCCGTATTTACCGCAGATAAAGCTTTAACCTCTAACTCATAAAATGGTTTCAACAGTTTTGAATCGACATTAAATTCATCGTAATCGTTCCAACTTCTCCCCGGATGGCATATCTGAATTTTCTCGTCACTCTCTACATCTGCACCAATTACCACTAATAAATCAATTAACTTCATCTCTCACCCTCCTGTTCCATATTTCAACAGCTTCCTTCCAATCCCATGTGCCTGTGTAAAATGTTAATCCGCATTCACAGTGAATGGCTATTGGATTTCCTCCACTGTCGGGATCGTAAAAAGACGGTGCCCAGTCTCTTTCTGGAATGTATACATTTTTCTCTGTATCTATCTCTTTTCCACAGAACGGGCAAGGTTTAAGTTCTACAATTTTATTCTTCTGTTTCATATTCCTCACACTCCTCTGCATATTCATAGCTGTCCATCTTACCGCATCTGTACGGACAGTACTCTTGTATCTCACAGCAGATGCAGCATTCTGTTGTTCCGCCACTCGGACAATCTAATTTACATCTTCCCATTTAGTCCTCCTCATATGGTTCTGGCAAGTGCATCCATGCCAAAACTTTGTATTCACTCAGTGGAAAACTATGTGTCCCGACCGTATCATTTTGGAAGAACCAGCATCCATTACAGTATGAACCAATGATATAAGTTTCCGTGCAGGATATAGTTGTACTTTTGACCCGGCAAAGCACAGGTAACGTACTTTCTGGCAATTTCTCTCTGACCGGAATCCAGTTAGTAGATTTTAAACGCTCAATAACTTTCTTCTGTTCCTCTTCTGTCTCGCAATGTATTACAACGTCATAGGTATCATCGTATGCACTAAATGTGCCGTCTTCATTCTGAACAAGTGTCATTCCATCACTCATACTTCCACCTCCGAATCCTCTGGCATCTGGAATACCATTTTCTTCATAAATGCATTTCTAATGTCTTTTGCAATTGATGTATTTTCTTTTTCCTGCTGAGATTTATTAGCATCTTTGCAAACATCTGGAAGAAGAATTTCGTTTAATTTTGCATCTGCATAAGCTTCCTGAATCATATCCAGTACTTTCATGGCTTTTGCTTTGGTGGAATATCTTCCAATCATGAGCGAGCCTGTACCATCTTCGACATAGATATCCTCACTATTCTTTTCAGGAAACGCTGATACTGTGCAAATATTGTCGAAATTTGCAATCATTCTTTTATCCTGACTCCTGATTAGCATTTTGTGTCCTCCCTGTAATCTTCAATCGCTGTTTTAAGTTCATCGTAGAAGTTGATTCTATTTCTTAGCACGTTTAATTTATTGTCGTATTTTTTAAAAAATACTTCTTTTGCTTTTTCGTAATCAGGGGCATCTAGTACAACCACTTTGCTATATTCACCGATGAAATTGCCTATTGATTCTTTTTTTATAAACGAAGCGTAAATTCCATCAGGAAATTTAGTTGCCGGTTTGTATGTCTTCGGTTTTTCCATTACTTCACATTCTTCAAGATGAAGATTCCATTTGCCTGTTTTTCTGTCGCTGTCTAAAATGTAGAAATATAATTTCATTTCGTGCCCTCCTAATATCTGACGATTTCAATATTGTTATCCATGCAAAACCGATATGCTTCTTCTCTGAGATGCTTTACTCTCTCGGAGACAATCTCCTTTGATTTACTGACTGCTTCGTTGAAATTTTCTGTTTCAAGGTTTTTCGTGCTGATTCCCAATTCGCAACAGCTCAGGAAAAGGTCGTTTCCACATCCCGCATATTTGTGAATGCTGAGTTTCAGAGAATTGTCTTTCAAATCAAAGATACTTCCATCTTCGGGCTTTTCTTTGTATCTGGCATTGCTTTTAAATTTCATTTTGCGTCCTCCTTATCGTTCGCTCTTTTATTCCATGCTTCTATTGCATATTCGGGATTGTTATAATGCCCTGTACCGCAAAGACAGTTACTTCATTTTACAAGATACTGAGCATTCCCTAGATATCCCATTTCATCATCAGTAAAAATTTGTGCTTCTCCACCGCAAAACGGGCAAGATTTTATTTTCTCCATTTTCCATTCTCACTTTCCATATCTTTTCAAAATTTCAGCAACTGCATTAATATGTTCTGACAGTGTGTCTAAATCTTCATCTTTGATCGCTCTCAGTCCGCGTTTTGACTTAAAATCTTCGATGTCGTATACTCCTTTTTGAATCATCCGAAACTTTTCTGCCATTTTGCTTTCTTCGATGGCATCAGAATCATATTTATAAAACGCTTCATATTTATCATGCTCTCCGAATTTATCGGTCTCGATTTTGGTGCGCTTTGGAGTTATGCGAACAATCTTTGCAGGATATACCATGACGTGTCTAAAACTCGCTCCCCATCCACACCGTACTTCCCTTGCGATTCCGACTACATCTCCGACTTTTAAATCGTCTTTGCTTATCGGATTTAATTTTCCCATTTCCATCCTCACTTTCCCCATGTGAGTAACTGACACGCTATTGTGCAGTCCTCCATGATTGTTTTATCCAAATGCTACCTGCCCGTTATTCTGCATATAAATCATTGGTGCAGCTTTGCGTTCTCCGACTTTCAGATACGGACAATTCGCTTTCACAAGTGCTTCTGCCATAACCGGCACAACGCTGTTCACGATTTAAACTTTACTGCTTTAAACGCAGTTGTTTGAGATATTCCCAAAGTCTCACCTATTTTTGAAAACGACATTCCTGTATTCCGAAGTTGTTTTGCTTTCTCTGAGTATTGTTTAGGATAATTGCTGTATATTTTAAGTCCTGTATTTATTGCATGTCTCAAATTTTGGCTTCTAGTTACTATCTCTAAATTTTTCAGTCTATTATCCTGCTTGTTTCCGTTCTTATGATTTATGTCCATTTTATCTGGTATTTTATCAACGAAAAGTTCCCACATTGCTCTGTGTGCAAGCATCAAATACTGTTTCCCATCTTTCCATACAACTATTCCTAAGTATCCAGATTTTAGTCTTACTTCCATTCGTTTCGGCTTTATGGGAATTATTTTAAAAGGGTCATTTGTTTTATTTGCTATTTTCCAAAATTCCCCGTTTTTTTCTACGTAAATTACGCCTTGTTCTACTTGCTCTCTGATTACATCTATTGCTTTCATCCTTTCTCCTCATACTCTCCGAACCCAAATTCCTTGTTAATATCAAAAGAATCAAATTCAATCTGTAAACCCATCTCTTCCTTGATTTCCTTGTATGCTGCTTCAACGCCGATTTCTTCAACATATTTTTCGGCTTCTGTGATCTTATCAATGAAATTCTGGTTTGCTTTCTTGAATCCCCATGCTTTCTTGATCGCAATAACAGAAATTAGAATATTTGCCACAGCAATATAATCTTCTGCTTTCCACAGCTTTTCCTGTGATTCTTTGATAAGCTGTTCTCTAATTTCCTGTTCTTTTGAATCCAAATACGTTTTAAGAGATTCGATTCTCACGCCAGTCTGTCTGGAAGCCTGTTCCATTGTAAAACCAGTTATGTTAAGTGGCGCCGGGATTAAGCTTCTTTGACTTTTTGGCTTTTTAATCTTCAGTTTTCCCATCCGACAGCCCTCCTTATCTTCTGAGTCAGAATGTCAAATTCCATTAACATCCTGCGATCATTCTTGTTTGAGTATGCGATTGTTTGCTGCCCATCATATATGACCGCATATCTTCCGTTAATGTCATATGCCCCGCTGATTGCCTGCGATATCTGACTTCTTGTCTTTCCTGTCAATTCTGATATTTCAGCAAGCGTAAGCTCCCCGATATACTTTGAACCGTCGTATACGTCATACAGTTTCATGTTTTTTTGCTCCTATCAGTTCGTATGTCCTGTGCGAACCAGTTCCGTGAAATACAATCAGTCCATCGTCCTCGAACTGCCTTAGATGCCTTTGAACAGCATTCCTACTGATATCTAGTTCCTCAGATATCTTCTTAGTTGTTGGAGTACCTTTGTGAGACATTGCGTATTTACGGATGAAATAATAAATATCCTTTCGGTTCTGCATCCATTGCATGTGTTTTTGATGCCGTAATGCGTCCATATTCACATTCCTTTACAAAAAATCTTCTATGCTTATTTGACTGTTTTCCTCAAAAACAAGCATTTCTTCTTTTGCTCTCTTAAAGAAATTTCTATCAATTTCAAAGCCGAAAGCATTTCTTCCTATTTCATGTGCAGCTCTTAACGTTGTCCCGCTTCCACAACATGGGTCTATTACTACATCTCCGGGATCAGTAAACGTTTCAATCAATCTTTTTAAAAGTTTGACTGGCTTTTGCGCCGGATGAATTTTAGGAATATCTTTTCCATCTTTCTCCCAATCGAACCAGTTAAAAACCATGTGCCCTGTCCCTCTGATTGTTTTCCCGTTTTCATCAGTCTGAACACCATTCCTAAACTTAGGAAGCCTGTCTCTGTAAAACAATAATGCGTATTCCGTAGCTCCAACCACACGCATATTCGCTTTTAATACTTGAGGGCTGTAATTTTTTATGAAAACAAGTGGGATATAATGTACAAAACCATGTTTTTCAGCAGCTTTAATCAATGTTTGCGTTTGTTCAAACGAACAAAATACAATCATACATGGAGAATTGCTACTTCTTCCTCTTGGCACAGGTGTTGTATCTTCTTTTTTTAACATTCTTGAGCAAAAGTGAAAGTATTCATATAAGTTAAAATTAAAATCTGAATTAAAGGCAGCTTTTCCTGCTAGTTTACTTTCACCATTTTTATTATCCCCCCCTACATACCACATAGGGTTGCTCCCGTAAAAATTATTTGCTACATTATACGGAACATCAGCTATAACGAGCTGTGCTCTTGGAATTGCATATTTCTTGTAATTTTGCATTGAGTCTCTGTATATTTCACATTTTAATTTCATATTTCAAAGAAGCCCGGTGCACCCTTACGTCACATGAAGGCAAGCTCCTTTCATTTTTTATTCGTATGTTTTCTCATCAATCAAGTTCTGAAACTTTTCAAAAGCCCGGATTGATACTTTATTGCTCTGTTTTTCTGGTTTCAGTGAAACTTGCAAGTGTGTGTCTATGATGTGCGATAGTTCTCTGGCGAGGGATTTCTTACCCTGCTGTACACCTTGCATATATGTCTTTGGCGGTTTATACTGTCCTGTTACTTGCTTTCCTGTCAACTGCCCACCTGCTGTGATGTTATACATCTGAAAACCTTTGTCAGCAAAAGATTTGATCGTTTCAATTTCTTTCTGGTCGAGTTCACTTTTTTTACACGTCATATATGTAAGTTTCCATCCAGTGGGGTTATTTTCACTGTAAAATTTATGTTTTTTAAGACTTAACGCTATGTGATCGTATTCTCCTAAATGGCTCGCACATCTCTCACAAAGGCTAACTGCCTGCCCTACGTAGCTTCTTCTTATTCCTGCTTCATCAGTTCTGTAAAAAGCATATATGCCGCTTGAATATGGAATACCCGGGCATATTTCTTTTATTTTTTTCTCACGTTGACTTTTCATCATATAAATTTGTCTGTAATTTATTTTTTTCATTATTAAAAACTTATCACCTCGATTCATTTTTTGGTGTGTTCTCGATACCATTATGATACCACTAAGATACCTGTATTGCAAGATAAAAATGATACCACTTTGGTACCTGATTGACACCGACAGACAAAAATGCTACAATGTTCTAAAAACAAGGGAGGGATTCACATGGCCATCAAGTCTGATAAGACCAGAACTAACATCACGTTCCCGATACAGCTTAAAGAACAGCTTGAGCAAATTGCCAAGCAGGAGAACAGGAGTTTTAATAATCTGGTCATTACTGTTCTCCAAGATTTTGTAAAAAGTGCCGATAAATAGTCGGTGCTTTTTTTAATTAACTGTTATTCTCTCTATCATCCTCTACAGCCTCACCAAGGCAAGCCATAACCGGTCCTGACTCAAACAAGCATTCTCTTTCTCTGGTATTTTTACCATCATTTGATCGCCAATCCCCGACAATATATAAACTTGCGTCTGCGGTCAGAATATCTGTTTCCATATTCCAATAATTAATATGGATTTCGTATGCAGCATTTGCAGAGATCACATATCTGTAAATGCCTTTGGTGACTTCTTTCCAGTCTTTTAAATTTGCTGATACCATGCTTAATCCTCCACAAATGGTGGTTTCTCATCCTCGAAGAAACTTTCGTAATCAAACCATTCATCTTTAATGAAATTTCCAATAATTTTCACTGAATGTCCAAGTCCTTTCGTAGCAACTCTGACATGCTTTCCTTTCATTTCTACCAGGTCGTCTACGCCAACAACGTCCATAATTCTCATAATCGCTTCAAGCCCTGCCTTTGAACCTTTAAAGCTTTCCGAACCAAGGTAACCATGTCCTAAAACATATCCTCCGAATACAACGCCCCATCCACCGCCAGAAAGAGTGAGGTCAAGGGTAAGTACTCCGTAATCTTTGAAATTTAATGATACATTTGTGATTTCAGCATTTCTTAATCTGTTTCCGTCATTAATAAGTTCTTCTTCTGTCCACTGTTTCATTTTGTTTCCTCCCTGTATGGTTCGTGAATCTCAATTTAACTATTCTTGCAAAAATCGCATTCAGTATTGCGTTTTTCCCACTCGTCTGAATATTCTTCGTACCCATCTGCTCCGTTCAAATACTTGTATGCAAGCACATTCATACATCTTTCGCAGGCCGTAGAATAAACAACGAGTGCTTCCTGTAGTGTATAATCTCCGCTGTTTACCATTGCTATTATGACATCTTGGTTTCCACCTCCAATATTTGTATGAAAGTCAATAAGTGGTGTAGTATCCGTTCCATAATCCCATTTTCTTCCCCATGGCTGCCACCACTTTCTTGTTTGGCTACACCCACAATTAGTGCATATATGGCCTTTTAATCCCTTTATCAGGCCTGTATCCCTTTTCCAATATTTCCGTTTGTGCTTGCACGCTTCTTTCTCAGCTTTTCCATGCACTACATAAACGTGTTCTGTTATTTGTAACGGAAAGCAGGAATGGTACGTTATCGCTCCTTCTGGTGCTTCACATGCCAAATCATCTTCTGGCTTAATTAAATTTCCGTTTTCATCCTCATACCAAATTTCCAACTTTAATTTTGATTTATCAATTTCCATTTTTTCTCCTTTCAAAACGGGCATAAATTCAAATCAACATTCAGTCCCGGTCTTGCGATCTGCACCAGAACATCATCTCCGGCAACGTCCTGTATCTCTTTCTGCATCACTTCCGGATTCCCCCATCCCTCTGACAGGTGGCACAGCGTTATGGTTCTGAGCGAAGCGGTCTTGTTCACTCGGATAATCTCTTTCACAGTAGATAAACTGCTGTGCCCCCGGATGGAGTGTTCAAACTTGAATGAGTCCTGTTCCGGCGATTCGTCAAGATGATTACATTCTATAAGGAAGTGATTTATTCTCATGTTCTTGAATGTGAACGGCAAATATGAGAAGTCTGTCGCATATATTATCCGTCCGCATTCTTCGTGAGATATCATGTATGCAAAGTTTGGTGTCTTGTCGTGTGGGACGTAGAACGGCGTTGCCCGGAACGAACCTATGTCCTTTGATTTCTTTTCTGGTAAGCCGATCATCAGCTCACCAGAGATTGTGTTTACACTCTTAACTGTCTCGTCATTGGTGTAAATTTGAATGCCGGACTGCATTAGATTCTGAAATGATTTCAGGTGATCTCCGTGTCCATGTGTCAGTAGACAACCCGAAACTTCTGATATCCTGTATGAAATTCCTTTTAGAATCTCTGAATATCTGCATCCGCAATCCAGAAGTAAGATTTCGCCAGATTCAGATTTAAGCGCATAGCAGTTTCCCGGCTGGCTACCTGTATTTATTACTCGCATGAACATTTTGAATCACCTCACTTTCCTTATTTACAAAATAACTGTTCTAATATTGTTTTTGACTGTTTAATTGTTTCCTGCATATCATCATAAGAATATGGGATTTTTTCTTGAAGTTTTTTCTAATTCTGCATAAGAAACTGAAAACAGGCAATCCTGGAGCAGTTTAAATTCTTTCAAAGTCATTTGAATATTTATTGTTTTATCCCAATCTATTTCCGATTTTAATATCTTCATACTTCACCATCCTTTGGAAATCTGAATACAATGTTTGCCGGTTCAAATTTCACATCTGGACTGCTAACCATGGTTTTGATGATTCCAAAACCTCTTGCGGCCATTTTTATACATTCCTCGTAATCGTCATCACTCATTTCAACATTTTGTGATAAAAACATTCCTGCATACACTCTATTTAACATTTCCATTGCTTTCTGACACTTTTCTCGGCTTTCATAAATTGCCATCATCTATGGACTTTGCTGTATTCCTCCGGCAAATACCGCCTGTATGTAGCTGTCTGAAACAAGCAACGCTGTCATTTCATACGGAAGATTGATTTTTCCATCCTGCGATATAATCTTCATAGTTCTCACCTCGTTTCTCGAAATAGTCTTTTACCGACTCATAGTGCGGGCAGTTTTCACACCGCCCGATACAAGCCATATATTTGCCGAACTTTCCTGAGTCGCACCGATCAAAATTGATACAGTCGAAGTACATCATGTTCGATCATCTCCGAAAAATAACTCTCTCATGTCAACCGGTTCGTATTTCTTATGCAGCAACTTCTTATTCTGTCTCGCCCCGTGCGGGTCATTACACATGAAACTTCTGCATATCTCCGGTCTAACCGGATAAATCTCACATTTATTATTCCTTTTTGAGTCATTCAAAAACGGACAGGTCAAGTCAAATCCAAGATTCTTGACTGGATAATTGTGTTGTTGTTCCTGTATATGATTCTTTTTGATGTACCGTCTGATTTCTTTTATCTCTTTACCAGAGACCGGGAGTAGGGTGGAGCAACAAGCCCCGCACCCTGTACATTTTCCGTTCTCTGTGTAATCGTAAAGACCATTCTCCATATTTTTGAATGCTTCTGATAATGTTCCTACCATATTAATGCAGCTTCCATCCTACATTTCCTCCTGCTTCATAAAATCTGGAATGGTTGATTCCTGCCCTGCTGCCGGAACCGGTTCTTTCTCGGCAGTCTTTACGACTTCTGCGACTGTTGGCTGTTTCGGCTGTTCTTCGATTGCTACTGGTTCGTCTGGGATAAATTCTTCTGCATTGGCGTTCTGCTCGATTTCTTCCTGTACTTCTCTGTATGTGGCATCCATCATGTTGTATTCGTAAGCCTGCACTGGGTTATCCCATCTTTTAGGAATGGACTTCATAATGTTGTTACGCATTTTACGAATAATCATTGATTCTCTTGACTGTGTTTCGTAATAAGACGGTGAAATGTACGGTCTTAACTCCTCGCAATCAATGATTGCTTCCAGTTCTCCAATGTCAGCGACCTTTTTCATAATCTCTTTTTTCTTTGCTTCAATTTGAGCTTTCTGCGCATCTGTAGCTTTATATCTGTCTGCACAAATTCCAAACGTTTCATTCTGGAGATTATTCTTGATGTGCGCTGCAAGATTCTTCAGTACATCTGCTCTTTCGCAAGAAAGATATTCAATATGTCCGTCTTTATACTGAATTGGATATACGATACGGACTACCTTACCTACACCGGATTCTTCCCATTCTGGCGGTGTGATCTCTACGCCCTTATGTCTCGGAGGTGTATATTTGTCGCCCTCTCTAACTTTCCAGTACGGGAATACTTTAGCCACATTGACACCATATCTACTTACAAGAGCGTCATTCCCATCGCCCTCAATCGCAAATTCGATTTTCTTCTCCCACTGTGCCGGTTTTCCTTTTCCTGCCACATTTACGTTTCTAATCTGGAAATAACACTCTCTCGGCTGTGCGTTTGCATTCAGCTTTAACGCCGCTACTTTTTGCATAACGGACTTTAAGTTTGATGTATTTACCGATTTCATATCAGTTCCACTTTCGTGAATCATTTGATAAATAGCCGCCATTGCTGACACTACGCATTCTTTTGAATAGGAATCAAACTCCATTCCTCTTGTTTCTAAATCTTCTTTCATCAGGTCTACATAGCTGTTTGTCCATACTGAAAGAGTGGTGTTAAATGCTTTTACTTCTGCCATTTTTTATATCTCCTTTTCTTGATTTTTTATATTTCCCTCAGGCGCATACATAGTGAATTGAGTTTTTTAGTTTGATATATTCTGTTCTGTTGTGTGCTATAATTAACTGTTCTTTCCTGATGTTTCTTATTTAGGTGAACCTCAATCCACCGTGAATACACCTGAGGGTTATGCTCGGTGGCATATGAAACAGAGTGAATGTTTTATAATTTTCTATTTTTTGTTGTTTTAAAGTGTTATATCCTTCTGTGTTTTCCGGGCATTCACCCGGATTCATATGCCGCCGAACTTCTTTACTTTAAATAACAGTCACGTTTTCTGGATTGATGTGATATCGTCCATTTCCATTTGCTCGCTGTGTACCGATTCCAATATACTTTCCACTGGTCTCGATCAGCTGCAAAACTGTCTCATGTGGAAATACAATATCCGGGCAAGATACTTCAATTGTAGTTCTCCAATTATGAAATACATTGCTACTACAAAGAACCGGGCTTGCACTGATTCCAGATGTAGGAACGATATTGCTCACAACTTCAACGCTCTCAAAATTTACCGGGCAAATGGAGCCTGCCATTGAAAGTGAACGCTTGATGTCTGTTCCTTTCTTTCCGGTGGAGTCCTTAAAGAACGTAATAAATGTCTCAGTAAAAGCTTTCTTGAACGCCTGAGTAAGAATGCAAGGACGGTTATCTTTCATGTATGATTCCCATTCTTCCTGAGTGTAAAGAGAAATATCTTCATCGTGAAATTCAATCGGTTTTTCCCAGTGAATGCCTGTAACCAAGCCCTCCCAAATATTTTTTGACTGGTTGTAGATTTCCGGCATTTTTGTTCCTTTATCATGCGCCTGTTTCCAACATTCGGCCTGTTCGTAGTAACGACTTCTTTTATGAAGAATAAGGTCTGTATCACCGATAAGTTCCAGTTTTAATGTTGTTTCTTTTAAAGGTTCGATTGTAAATGATTTTGCTTTTGCCATTGTGTTTTTCCTCCGAAATTTTATGATTTGATTTATAGTTTCTGTTTGCGCAAACGCTCAAGCAGATTATTCTGCAATAAATATGTATGTAGTATGCTGTTTTGCTTTATTTTGTTCTTCGGTATTCTACGGTACCCTATGGTATCCTGCGGAGTAATCCGCTTGAACCTTTACGCAAATCCCAGATGTACTTAGCAAGTAGTAGAATATGCTGTATTTTACTTTCGTGTGCTGTTCTCTATTATGCAGAGATATAATTTTCTTGGCAGATTCTACTACCAGTTAAATACATCTGGTTGAGTTGAACGCTCGGTATGCGGCATAAATTGTCCTGTGCTGTGCTTTGATGTTATATTCTTCGTTATACTTTTCTTCGCTGTGGAGATTTCATGCCACATACCCAAAATTCAATTTTTGTTTGGAGAGCTGCTTTACAGACGATATAAAAGTCATGGCTTGCGCTGTGATGTTATGTCTTGTGCTGTAATATTTTGTTCTATACTGACGGTTATACCGCCTGTAAAACAGCCCTCCGTTGAAAGTGTTGCGTTGTATCTTATTCTGTTTTCTTATGTCCTGTAGTTTCATACTTTGTTTTTTATTAAGTGTTCCACAACACTCGCCACTCTGCACAAGTAAAAAATTTGCACTGTAATATAATATTTTATGCTATGATATGCTGTTTTCTGATATTGTGCTTTGTATTTCTGCTTATGCAGACTGATAAATGCTGTGGTTTCCTACGCTCATAAACCTGTAAAAGTCTCTTGTGGTATATTTTACTGTGATATTTTGTACTGTCTTTCAGTATCGTATTGTCCTGCTTTTACAGGCATATCAACGTAGGAAGTTTGCCACTACTGCACTCATAAACCTATGAAAATGTTCTTGAGTATCTTGTGATATTTTGTTCTGTGCTATAGTTTACTATGCTTTCGTGTACTTCCTATTTTCATAGGCATATCAGCACAGTAGTGGCTTCGATATTTAATTAATCATTTCCCATATTTCTTCATATTCTGAGATACTGTTAAATTTCTGCTTTATTGCCAAAAGTTCGCTCCTGCAACGCTCTACAAGTGATTTATATTCGTCTGGCTTCTTCAAAATCAACTTTGTTGGTTTATATCCGGACTCATTGTCAGTCTTGTAGAAAACTCTGATTGTTGTCGGCTCTGGCTGCTTATCAGGCTTCTGCTCAATGATTTTAAGGTTCCTTACAACTGCTCTTGCTTCTGAAATTCTCCATTTCTCAGCAGCTTCGGTATCATCCCATGTAAAACACTTGTGAAGTTCAGTGTTGCTGTCTCTGGCTTTTTCAAGAATCTGCTGTGGCGTTGCTGATTCCAGTTCTTCGCAGATTTCCATGATTTCATCTGCGCATTTCTGCGCATCTGCTTTAAATTTGAATGTTCCCCATGTAGCTAATTGCATTTACCCACCCCTCTCAAATCTCCGTTACCGTCATATCCCCCTCAGCAACTTTTAAGAATATCAACTGCGCATCTGCGTTAATGCCTGCCAGACTGCTGTTGTCCAGTTCTGCTGCACAGTCTACGAATATCGGATAACTCACGCCGTAAAACTTCTGCAATCCGTCCATGATGGCAATTTTGCCTTTCATCATCAGGGCTGTATTGGCGTTCCCGATCAGTTTCTTCCAGTTACCGTCCTTATCCTGCACGTACCAGATACAAGCATCTACTACTTCACCATTTTTCTGCGTATCGAACAGTTTTACCTTAACTCCGTCAAAATACTGGTTTACTGTATCTTCAAGGGCGGTATTCTTCGCCATACTCAGGGATTTCAGCTCGTCCAGAATCATCTGTGCGTCAGCTTTGCTCTGTGCGTACTGTTTCTGACTTTCCTGAAACTTCTCGATCTGTTCGTCAATTCGGACGTTGTTGTTGGATTCTCCGATTCTCTGATTAACTGCTGCCAATTCCTGTTTCTTTCCTGATAACTGCTCTGAAAGCTGTTTCTTTGCTTCTTCGCCATCGTCCAGAGAATTAAGCTCCTGTTCTTTCTCTTTGATTGAAGCAAGAATCTGCTGATATTCGGCGTTTCCTGATAAGCCTGGTTCTTTCAGTATGGCTTCCAGATTCTTATTTTCTGCATCCAGAGAAGTTTTGATCTGCTCTAATTCATCTGTCAGTTTGGAAATCTCGGATGTGAGAGCTTCTTCCTGCTTATGCGCTTCTTTCATATCGGCAGACGCTTTATTGCCAACTTGAATAACTTCATCAAGTTTGCGTTTCTTGTCACGTTCCCATTCTTCCTGAGCTTTCAACTGCTGATTGATTCTTTCCTGTTTCTTCTGTTCAAATCTTCTCTTTAGCTGCTCAATCTGCTCTGGCGGAAGATTCTGACCGCAAGTCGGACAAATGGTCTCTGCGTCCTTGAATGTCTCAGATTCAATGTTGTCCAGAGCCGTGTTGTCCCATTCCATCTCTTTGATTTTTGGATATTGTGTTCTGGCGCTCTGTAATTTTTCAAGGAGTTCTTTCTTCTGTGCTCTCAGGCTCTCTAATGCAGAAGTCTTTTTATTTAACTCCGATGTTTTAATGTTCCTGTCTAATTCAAGAGCACTGATCTTGTTGCAAACCAATGATTTCTGTTTTAACGAGTCTGCTTTAGCCCTTGATTCTGCTTCTAACAGCCTGGTTCTTAACCCTGTCAGTTCTACTTTAATCTCTCCGGCTTTCTCGTTCCCTGACTGCGCAATCTGCGTTTCAAGGTCTGAAATCTGTTCCTGCAAGGCATTCTTCTGCAATTCCAATTCGGCGGTATCAGCATCGACTTTTGACTGCTCCATACCGATAATCTGGTTTGGAATGGCTTTCAACTGTTCTTCTGCCTTTTTCAGTGTTGCACTGTTCATGGCTTTAATTTCATCTGCCTTGTAGGTTTCCAGAAGTGGTACCAACTCGGCACAGTCTGGAACCGTCTTGGCAATTTCTAAATCTGTTTTCCCGGCACCGTCTGACATAGAAAACAGAATCTTTCTGGCATCTGCATCTTTCAAATCTGTGAAGATTTCCATGTGAGACAGCATAAGGAAATTATCAAAGTCAAACCCACGTTCTTTCAAATCGGCTTTAAAATCTCTTTCAGCTTTCGGAACGCCGTTGATTTCGTACTTGTTTGATAATGCAACCTTGCCCGGCTTTCCGTCCTTTGGCTTGCTTTCTGTGCGCTTCTGGAACTTTGCTACACTTACTGGCTTTCCGTCAATTACAAGGTCAATATCAACTCTTGGTAGGCATTCCCTGCCATCATCCGGTCTGATATCCGGGTTACTCTTTAAACTGTAATCCTTGTCGCAGAACACCCACATAAAAGCATCTGCCAGTGTGGTTTTTCCACATCCGTTCTTCCCGGAAACGACTGTTCTGTGACCGAACTCTATTTTCTTCTCCTGCTGACCTTTAAAATCGGTCAATCTAATCTCTCTTACTTCGATTTTCTTCATATTACAAAACCTCTATTCTCTTTACTGATACTTCCAATGCTGTTACCCACAATTGATTCTGATCAGACCATAACTCCCGGCTCTGGAATCTTCCACAGAGTTTGACTTTCGTTCCCTTTTTCAGATTCTCTACAATGTCTGCGTTTTCTTCCCAACACAAGCAGCTGATTGCGTCTGATCTGGTATATCCATCTTTCTTTATTCTGTTTACTGCCAGAAGTATTCTCGCCAGCTTCCTGTCGTTGTTTGCACCAATCATCTTTATTGTTGGCTTTTTAATCAGATACCCGGTCAGGTAAACTTCGTTTGCGTCGTGTTCTTCCAGTCTTTCAAGGTACTGGATGTCCATTGCTCTTACATACGCTGTAAGGCTTTTCTTGCCATCTTCCCGGACTGTTCGGCTTCGCATTTCACCATATACACTGGCAATCAGCTCTGTTTCCCTTGAAATCATGTGTTCTGGCACAATAATAGGAAGAATGTCATAGGATGTACTCTTTCTGAATATTGTCATTCTTCCCTCATACATCTTGGTTCCGCCGTATTCTTCATGTGAGAATACGAACCCTGCCGGAATGTCACCAGATAAAAGTACCTGGTTCTCATCTCGCATCTTCATGTGGTATATCACCCTCTTTCAAAATCCTTGTCAGCATTAAGCTGAGTGTTACGACTGTTTCTCTGAGATTCTTGTTTTCGGCTTTGAGTTTCTGTCTTTCTTTCTCAAGGTCGGAAATGATCTCGCTTGCAAGTGTTGGTGTTTCTGCGTTCTGGATGTGTGTTTTAGACATAAAAAATGCCCTCCTAATTATTTATTTGATAAATACAGGAAGGTGTGTTATACTTGTCCTGTATTTAACTTAGCCAAATTAAGTTAGATACGTGGCTCCATGTGGTATTTCCGGTACCTTTGGAGCCAACTTTTAATCGCTTTCCTTGGTGCAGAGGCCCAACATTGCGAAGCAAACTTTCTTTTCAACTAAGGTGCCTTCCTCTGTTCTGAGATACGCTTCAAACGCTTTCATCCTGCCGACAAGCTCGGCGTATTCCTCGGCTACGGTCTCTGCTCTGAAATCCATCTTATTTTCTTTCTCCATCACAATCCCCCTCACAGTACGGACATTTGTTGTCCATTAAAATTAGATTTAAGTGGTCGGTTACTTTCTTCACATTTTCTTCCTGCTGATAACCGCCCTCTACAATGCTATACATGTCAAACTCTCTTAACGATTCTTTCTTATATATATTGATGTGCAAGCTGCATCCGATCTTGTAGTTTGCGAAATGAAACGCTACCGTTCTTCCGGTTTCTTTCTGGACTCTCCTGCATAACTGGTACAGTTCGTCTACGGTTTTATTGAAATCATTCTCCTTTGTTTTCATCGAAAAGCCCTCCGAGTAATTCATCAAATAATGTTTTTACAACTTCTTTGATTTTTTCTTTTTGAATAGTTTTAAATTCTTCTTCGTTCATCAATCCGATTTTGACCGCTTCGTCAATCTCCTGCTTCACAGATTCCTCTGTTTCTTTGCTATCTTCCATGATGACTTCTTTGATTCCTCGAACGACAACACCTAAGTCAGCTATTAATTCTGCTTTGCTTCCTTCAAGTGTGATTTCTCCTTTTTTTGTCTTAATCATCTTTCTTTTCCTCCGATTCTTTTAATTTCATCCGGGTAAATAAACACGAATGATAAGATAAATATTACGATTGCTACTGCAACCGGCTGTGATGTGCTGTCAAATCTCCAGAACGGCAGGTACGGTGACATACCGCCGATCAGGGCTGACAGGATTAATGCTTTTGCCATTTTATATCCCTCCGATATGATATTGAGTTTTATTTTGCTTCTCCTTATAATGTCCTTACAGGCACCGCCATGCCGAGTAAAATGAAAGGAGATAAAACTTTGCAAATCCAAAACGAAAATGACCTACTTGGTCTTTTGATTCAAAACGCTACCAACGATTTCATGAATCAATATGACCTGTTACAGTTGTCCGGTCTCGATTATCAAACGTACAATTTCTATGTTAAGTCCCTTAAATCCCAAAATCTGGTAAATACGGATTTATCCGACATATATCTAACCGATTTAGGGAAAAGCAGCTACGTTTCGAAGCGGGAGAAAGTAAAGAAATCACTTTTCGATTTTTCCAAACTTTCTCTCAAATCCGCTTTTAATAAGTTCATCGAGATTGCTGTTGCGCTCCTTATTGCTTTCCTGATCTGGCGCTTCGGTTGGAATTAATCCAAGTGTTTTAAGCACAAGCAGGATGTTGTAAACTGGAATATCTGGCATCCCTTTCATAAACAGGTTAATCTCACAAAGGTCTGAATACTGTTCGTCCGTAATGTGGATGCCGATATTCTCTAAATCCTCTTTGAATGTAGAAAACTGTTCTGCCACTGTCTCTCACCTCCCTACATTGTTATCTGTGCATTACAGTCTCGAATCATCATCTTGGTGTTCGTACACGGTTGCCATTCCTTGATGTACTCGACTGCTTCCTGATATTTCAGCTTCGGAATGTTGTTCCGGGCATTTACATCAAAGTAAGTTTTGACATCCCGGTTGCATTCTGCAAATACTTTCTTCCCGATTTCGTCGTAAGCATTGGATTTCTTGCCACCTAACACTTCGATTACTACTTTGGAAACTAAATCTCCAAGATATTTCTGCTGTCCGTAGTCGATGGTCATTGTGTTCTCAAGTTTCTCGATTCGTTCCTCATGGTCTTGATTGCCCTGAGCCAGTAACTGAATCTGTTCTGCTACGGTCATCGGTTTCTGGTATGAACCCGTCTTGCGGATTGCCGGGAGAACTTCGCTTGTTACCCAGTCTGTAAATCTTTCAGCAGATTCTTTTCTACTTTGGAAAATTAATTTATACATATTAGGCTCGTTTACAAAGTTTGCATTCTGCTTTCTTCCGATGCTGTCGATGACCTCATTTGTAATGACCCCATCCGCATTTAGTCTTGTTTTTGCTTGACTTGTGTTTGAAATTTCTAATGCTTTGCAAATATCTGTCATGCAAAACCAAGGCTCGCCATCAATAATTACTGTTCGGATTTCCCCGAACTCTTCTGAACTGAATATCTGTAAGTTATTCATTTATCTCCTTTCTTTCAGTAACTTTAAAAGTTACTCTCTAGCAAAAAAAATAGCTGCCGGGTCTTCAATATGAAATTCGTCAATCATTGTCTGAATCTCATCACTACCAAAAACTCCTTTTTGCATCTTTCCGTAAAATGTTTTTGGCGTAATTCCAAGCATTTTAGCAACGTCTGTCTGAGATTTTCCATTTTTTGCAAAAATCCCACGAAGTTCATTTGTTTTTATCATGTTGTACCTCCTTTCGAAATAGTTGTAACTTTTTAAGTTACTCTCATTATAATAACATTTCAGTAACTTGTCAAGTTATTTTTTTATTGACTTGTAACTTTTTTTGGAGTATAATAAACACATAAAATAAGAAAGGAGGATGGACACTAAAAAAATGACTATTGGAGAACGTATACGAGAAAGACGTGAAGCACTAAAGATAAATCAAACTGATTTAGCTGACAAGATTTCCGTATCGAAACAGACACTTTATAAATATGAAAACGGTATTGTAACTAACATTCCATCTAATAAGATTGAAGAAATTGCTAAGGCTTTAAATACAACGCCAGAATTTCTTATGGGATGGGAAAAGCCGAAAAATTCCGAAATGGAACTTTTGGCAGACATTACTGGCGATCCTGAAATGTTGGAAATGATAAAAAAAGTTCTTAATATGTCAGTAGCACAGCGAATGAGAGTATATGGTTTCATCGAAGGCGTATACTCAGAAAATAAAACTGGGGATTAATCTCCCCAGTTTTTTATGAATCTTTTTGCGAACACAAGCAGACGTTCTGCTAATGTTTCGTCATTTATCTTTTGTATAATTTCGATCAGCTGTTCTTTG
>ERZ1026776.525-NODE-525-length-26044-cov-21.066567_pt1 | contig 26044 bp, 19 predicted proteins | sample MGYA00380125_ERZ1026776 | MGnify/ENA primary metagenome ERZ1026776 (study PRJEB33269, sample SAMEA4719761) | human gut metagenome | biome: human-associated habitat; feature: organic feature; material: feces | place: Cameroon | collected 2013-10 ...
CATAGCAATAGATCATAATCCTAAGACGCGATATAGTGCAAGCACATATTCATATACAAAATTGCCTGAGTTCATTCCTCTCAAATCAATGGGAAAACAAATAGTTCGCTTGCGCGCACCTTTTCTCGCCATGAGGGTGTGTCAAAACTAAAATGACTACTCTTCAAAGTTACAGATTATAACTATAATATTTAAAAGGGTCGTATCAAACTCTGTATTGAGTAATGATACGGCCCTTTTTTTAGTCTTTTAGGATGCTCAAATTTCAAATTATAAGTTCATATTTTCAAAAAATGACTTATGACACACCCTCCATTTGGCTTAACGAAAACGTTCCATTAATTATGGAACGAATGATAAACCCTTCCGATTTTTATTTTCTTGTTCTTTATGAAGCTGTTCTGGAAGGAAATGAAACGAATGACGATTCTAAGTTTAGCGAAAGCGAACAAATCAGAGCTATAAGGTGTGTAAAAAAATGGCTGGAAAAACAATAATAGGCAAGTTCTTCTATTATAATTGAATCTACATCATTTCTCCTGTGCCGCAGAATATAGTAGTAAGTTTACTCCGCAAGGGGTATTCCTTTCGGGATGTGGCGAAGTTGTGTGGTAAAGGGGTAAGTACCGTACAACGAGTGAAGCGATTACTAAAAGTACAATCATCGCAATAATACTATTGATTTTACGTTCTTTTCAAAGAAAGGGGTTGTGTGATAGTAGTTTAAAGGCTAAAAGCACTACCTTTGCAAATAATATCAAAATAGAGTATAATGGAAGGAAGCAATATAACAGTAGATAAAGCTGTCCAAACCATAAAAGGGGCTATTTTGCGAGCTCAAGCACAGGCGAGCCAGTCAAGTAATGCGATACAATATATTATGGTATAGGACGTTATGTGTCTATCAATTTACAGCAAGCACATTGGGGCACAAAAGCTCTTGATACTATTAGTGAAAGGCTGCAACGTGAATTACCAGGATTAAGAGGTTTTTCTTCTGGTAACTTGAAGAAAATGCGTATCTTCTATGAGGAATGGCAATGCCTTTCAATTGGTTCGCCAATGGCGAACCAATTACAACAGCTTGAAAATAAAATAGAAGAAGGTGTTGAAATAGGAGAAAAGACACTCCTTTGTATTAACAGACCTATAGAGTTAGCAGACTTGCGTATAGAAGATTTCGTGGGCATTAGTTTTACTCATCATATGGAAATTTTGCATAAAACTACCACTTTAGATGAGCGTATCTACTATATACATCAAGTGAACTTGCATCATTGGAACAAGTACGTATTACGGAAATACTTATCAGATGATCTATATCACCATCAAGGCAATATGCCTAACAATTTTCCGAAAGCGATACCAGACATCAGGCAATCAATGAAAACAATATCAATGTTTAAGGATGAATATTTGCTTGATGTTACAAGGCTTTAGATGGCGATGTCACACTTTTTATACTTTTATATACAGCAATAGCTGCTATTCAAATGTTAAAATCGGACAGTAGTGGCAGAAAATCCAAGCAAACCTTGCTTGTTTTGAAGAAATTTTGTTATTTTTGCTGTGGCTGCAAGTAAAATGATGTAATAGTTTTAGATCTGGCTATATCACCTTTTGCAACGGCTATGCAGTTTATACACATTGTACAAACTTCCCAACTGCATCAAAAAATAAATAATACAACCTTTGAGAAGTCGGTTGTAACTAAATCTCCTTAACTATGAAAAAGGTAAGATTATTTTCCTTGGCAGCAATAGGTTGCTCTTAGTAGTTTTATTGCTCCTCAGACTGCTTCAGCTTACAAGTATCATGTGACTTTACCCGACGGAACACATGAAGTTTTTGAATTCATTAAAATTAACAGAATGAGATTCCTTGTTTTATTTATTACAATATTATTATGTTCGAACACGATTAAGGCTCAAAGGCTATATAGTGAGAGTGGCGATTTTTATGAGAAATCAAAGAGGAGTGTTGTTGATCATGCCAAGTTGGGAGTATTTTATGAATTAAAGTTCCGCAAAGATTCTACCAAGTTGGATGATTATACTGAAGCGCAAACAGTATTGATGGTTTCAGATAAGCACTTACTTTTTAGTGATTATAATCGATTGGCATTAGATTCAATAAATGACTATTTAGCCAGTAGCAAACAAAACAAAAAGGACCAAAAGGCTCGTGAAGAATGGATACAAGCTATTAAAAAATGGACTTTTTTCTTTGTTACGCTAACTGATTTAGAAGAACAAAAAACCACGGTACAGACTTACGATGTATTGCGAAGCTACGAGTACACTTACCCAACGCCTCAAATGGACTGGCAATTGGTATCCGGGGATTCTATAATAAATCAAAGAGCTTGCAAAAAGGCCATTTGTTCTTTTGCCGGTCGAAATTATATTGCATGGTACACTGAAACGATAGCACTTCCTTACGGACCTTATCTTTTTACAGGATTGCCTGGGCTGATCATGGAAATCCATGATGAAGGTCGCAACTGGATTTTTACAAATAACGGGGTCGGAAAGATGCCTCAATACAGTGACATGTATCTTTATAAAAAAAGGTATATCAAAGATTTGATTGTAACCACACGCGAGAATGCCCTGACCGGTTATCGGAATGACATTGAGGATTTTGATAATCTGAGTATTGAGATTTTCAAGGTAAGGGTTGAAAAGAACGGCCAAATGGTTACTCCGGAAGCCAACAATCCGAAACGTCCCAGTAATATGCTTGAATTACAATGGTAAAGAATTTTAAAATATTATTTATGCTATTTCTGTTTCCTTTGTCTGTATGGGCACAGGAAACAGAAGTCGTTTTTAAGGGTATTGTTACGAATACAGAAGGCATCGGCATTGCTAATGTATTATGTAAGGCATTAAGTGCCACGGATTCTTTACTGGCGTATGGTATCACCCAAAACAACGGACAAATTCATTTGCAATACAAGAAGAATATAAATAAACTGACATTCTCGAAAATTGGCTATGCCACACAAATTATTTCAGTTCAAAAGGATAAATATCAATATACCGTTCAGTTAGAAAAAAAGCCTTATGAGCTTAATGAAGTTGTAGTAAAAGTGGCCCCTATAACTCATAAAAAAGATACGCTTGACTATTATGTAGAGTCTTTTCGTCAGAAAGAGGACTATAGCATTGAGGATGTGCTCAAACGCATGCCGGGTATTGAAGTGACGACTTCAGGACAAATTCTGTATCAGGGTAGCAGCATCAATAAACTGAACATTGAGGGATTAGACCTTATGGGTGATCAATACAACCAAGCCACTCAGAATATGCCAGCTGAGGCCGTATCTACGATTCAGGTTATGGAAAATAATCAGCCCATCCGTGCCTTGGAAGGAAAAATTCATAGTAATCATGCGACACTCAATATAAGGTTAAAAAAGAACTATAAAATGCGCCCTTTTGGTGACGCAGAAGTGGGAGCCGGAGGAACGCCTGCTATATGGGACGGTAGTCTGACAGGGATTCAAGTGGCAAAGAAAAATCAAGTATTATTTACCGGAGCCTTAAACAACAGAGGTGCCTCATTGCGCAACTTGCAAAATGGCATGTCGAACTTTACGGGCATTTATGCACAAGAGCAATTGCCAGCTCCTTTCCTCTATTCTACTACAACCCGCCGTCCACCCATTTCACCTATTTATTACTTGAACAACCGTTCCTATTTTGGCGGACTGAATTATATGCACGCTTTCACTCCTTATTCCACTTTACGTTTCAATCTGCTTTACAACCACGAAGGAGAAAACCGTGAGGATAGCACCCGATGCGAGTATTATGCGGGCGACACAATCAGTATTTACGAAAACAATAGGCAAAAGAGCTGTGAAGATGTAGTAAAAGGACAGGTGCGTTACGAATTGAATGGCAAGAAGGTGTACGTGGAGAACGTCCTTTCGGGGCAATGGCAGGATGTCAGCTCCTATAATCAAAATGTATCCAATTTAGGCTCTTTGGGAGAGGACATACATCGCAAACCTTATTTTATTCAGAATGTCGCCAATGTCAACCTGACCACTCCAAGTCGTGTCTATAGTTTGGCTTCCATTGTGCGTACCTATCAGACGCGCGAGCGACTTTCTGATTATTGGACAGCAGATAACGAATACAAACGGCAGAGCTATTATCTGAACCATTGGTTTATGCGCCACCGGCTTTCCACGGCTTTCGATATAGCGGGCAATCCCTTGACGTTGGGTTACATTATAGAATACAAGCACAACCGACTACACGATACCCAACAGACGGCTACTTCGTCCTATTGGCTGCACACACTCGAACCATCGTATCAAATTCAGTGGAGCAGTGGAAACGTCGAACTACTTCTTCCTGTGGAATATACCATTTACCACTGTGGCTGGCGGAAAGAAAAAGAACAAAAAGTTCTATTCTCTCCTTCGCTCGATTTCACTCAACAAATTAGTTATCTATTGCGAATGGAAACCTCGGTAGCCTATAACCAAAATGCTTCAGACGCCGATCCTTGGTTCAATGGAACGATGATGAACAACTACCGTACATTTACGACAGGTATCGACAGCCTTTCGGTGCAGCGTGTCGCGTTGGCGAATCTCCGTCTGTCGTATCTGAACACCATCACGCTCTTTTCGTGGAATGTTTATGTCGGCTGGACGCGCAGTACTTCCGACCATTATCTTAAAAGTCTTTATATGCCCGATTATACGCTCTTTGTTCCAGTGTGGAACGACCGCACGAAAACTACCTGGAGCATGGCACTGTCATGTCGTAAGAACTTTCGCGATGCCCACATCAATTTGAGCGGACAGACCAATTATTCATATAATAAGGAGTTTGTGTCTCAAAACGAGGTGGAAGATTATCTGCGCTATCATGCCTTGCATGCTTCAGTCACGGCGCAATGGAGCGGACTGACATGGTTCCAGCCCAAACTCACCATGGCCGGAAATATCAGTTGGAAAAAGCCTGATGTCTTCTCCGCAACTGACAATCTGCTGAAAAATGCCTATTATTCCTTAACAATGGATTTCTATCCTATCAGTAAACTCCGGCTGTATGCCGACTTTTCGCAATCGGTCTTCGAAATAGTCCGTAACCATTACTCTATTAACAGTTTTTTGAATGCCGGTATGCGCTACGATTTCAATTCTCGCTGGTCTGCAAGCGCAAATATCAACAATCTGTTTAACCGCAAAGACTACGAAGTTTCGCTTTATCAAAGAGCCAATTTTCAATACTACCGCGTACCGCTGCGTGGTCGTGAGTTTATGATTTCGCTACGGCTTAAATATTAAGATAAAGGCCTATTTAACCCAAATCCTTTAATTTTTGTTGCAAAATATCTATGATTATGAGGATGGCATAGCCAAAGTGAGATGGGAGGTTAATCCTGATGGTATGTATTATCGTGATGAGGATGACTTTGGCATGACTGACGATGATGAACAGAACCTGTTCCACAATCGCTTCATGGAAGGGGCTTTCTGAGAAATATAATATTATCTAAAAAAAACAGCAAACTTCGCTCTTTTCTTCTCTTTTTAGTATCTTTGCAGCGAATTATGCCCTGAGGCATCGTAAAGAAAGTAAAATCATACATTTAAGTTTTAAAACAATAATGAAACAGTACAAATTGGTGGACAATATCTTCGGATGGGTCGCTTTCCTTATTGCGGCCTTCGTGTATTGCTCCACAATTGAGCCGACAGCCAGTTTCTGGGACTGTCCTGAGTTTATCACAACTGCCTACAAGCAGGAAATCGGTCACCCTCCTGGGGCACCTTTCTTCATGCTCTTAGGTAATTTCTTTACTCATTTTGCCAGCGATACCACACAAGTCGCCAAGATGGTGAACACGATGAGCGCTCTGCTGAGTGCCGTCTGCATCATGTTCCTCTTCTGGACCATCACCCACTTGGCACGCAAGCTCATCATCGGCGACTGGAAAGAGATGACCACCGCCAAGATGGTAGGCATCGAGGCATCGGGTATGGTGGGAGCACTCATCTATACCTTCAGCGATACCTTCTGGTTCTCGGCTGTAGAGGGTGAGGTATATGCTTTCTCATCTGCCTTTACTGCCGTGGTTTTCTGGCTTATCCTGAAATGGGAAGACCATGCTGACGAGCCTCACAGCGACCGATGGCTGGTACTCATCGCCTATATGACAGGCCTCAGCATCGGTGTTCACCTGCTCAACCTGCTCTGCATCCCTGCCATCGTATTGGTATATTACTACAAGAAGGTGCCACATGCCAACCTCAAGGGCTCGCTCCTGGCGCTGTTCGTATCTTTCCTGGTTGTCGTTGCCGTGCTCTATGGAGTGGTGCCTGGTATCATCACCGTGGGCGGATGGTTTGAGCTGTTCTTCGTCAACACCTTAGGCTGCCCATTCAATACGGGTGAGATCGTATATATCATCTGCTTAGTGGCTTCGGTCATCTGGGGTATCTACGAGACCTACAATGCCACTGACAAAAACGAGAAGCGACAGAACCTTGCCTTCGTCTTGGGCTTCGGCATGCTCGGAATTCCCTTCTACGGATATGGATGGAGCGCTGCCATCACAGGTATCGCGGTGCTCATCGTACTGTGGTTTGTACTGGGTTACAAGCGCAAGAAGGAAGTTGTGGTTAAGAACGACGAGACTACCGGACTCACCAAGACCAAAGTGCAGCTCCTGCCTCTCATCTCAGCCCGCGTGAAGAACACAGCCCTGCTGTGCATGCTGATGCTGATGATAGGTTACTCAAGCTATGCCCTCATCGTGATCCGCTCGGCTGCCAACCCTCCTATGGACCAGAACTCGCCAGAGGATATCTTCACCCTTGGCAGCTATCTGAGCCGTGACCAGTATGGCGACCGTCCTCTGTTCTACGGACAGGCCTATACCTCACAGGTGGCACTCGAGGTAGATGGCGACATGTGCAAGCCGGTGATGACCGAGGGTGCTCCCGTATACCAACGCAAGGAGAAAGCCAGCAAGGACGAGAAGGACTCATACTTCGTGGTGAGCCACAAGAATAAATATAAGTATGCGCAGAATATGTTCTTCCCACGTATGTATGATGCCGCTCACGCACAGGCATACGAAGACTGGATGGGTGGCGTCAACGGAACAGAAGTACCTTTCGACCGTTGCGGTGAGAACATGACAGTAAAGGTTCCATCACAGTGGGACAACATACGCTTCTTCCTCTCCTACCAGTGCAACTTCATGTACTGGCGCTACTTCATGTGGAACTTTGCCGGACGACAGAACGACATCCAGGGCAACGGCGAGCCTGAGCATGGCAACTGGATTACGGGCATTCCGTTTATCGACAACGCCATGTTGGGCGACCAGAGCAAGTTGCCTGATGACCTGAAGGAGAATAAGGGACACAACGTGTTCTACTGCATGCCTCTGATATTGGGTCTCATCGGTCTCTTCTGGCAGGCATGGTACACCCGCAAGCGCAAGGTGGTGAAGAACGGAAAGGAGACAGAGGAGTTGCTGCCTATCGGTATCCAGCAGTTCTGGGTGGTGTTCTTCCTCTTCTTCATGACAGGTCTTGCCATCGTGATTTATCTGAACCAGGTGCCTATGCAGCCTCGTGAGCGCGACTACGCCTATGCCGGCTCGTTCTATGCCTTTGCCATCTGGTGTGGCCTGGGCGTACTGGCTATCCTCGACCTGCTGAAAGAGCATGCCAAATTGAGCGGTACTGCCGTAGCAGCCATCGTGGCAGTCATCACACTCCTTGTACCTATACAAATGGCTTCGCAGACATGGGATGACCACGACCGCAGCAACCGATACACCTGCCGCGACTTTGGTCAGAACTATCTGATGTCGCTCCAGGAGAAGGGCAATCCTATCATCTTTACCAACGGTGACAACGATACCTTCCCATTGTGGTACAACCAGGAAGTGGAAGGTGTAGGCACAGACGCACGAGTTTGCAACCTGAGCTATCTGCAGACCGACTGGTATATCGACCAGATGAAACGTCCTGCATACAATTCACCTTCCGTTCCTATCACCTGGCCACGACTCGACTTCTGTTCAGGAACCAATGAGTATGTGACCGTAGAGCCAGAGGCCAAGCAGCAGATTCTCGACTTCTACAAGCAGGATCCCGAGACAGCCAAGAAGCAGTTGGGCGAGGATCCATTCGAGCTGAAGAATGTGCTGAAATACTGGGTACGCAGCAAGAACCCCGACCTGCACATGATTCCTACCGACACCCTCTACCTCACTATCGACAAGGAGGCAGTAAAGCAGAGCGGTATGATGATGGCAGCCGACAGCATACCAGACAAGATGGTTATCTCATTGGCAGGAAAACGCGCGCTCTACAAGGGCGACCTCATGATGCTCGAGATGCTGGCACAATGCAACTGGAAGCGTCCGCTCTATGTGGCACTCACCGTAGGTGAGGAGAACTATATGAACTTGGGTGACAACTTCGTACAGGAGGGACTCGTCAACCGTATCACTCCTTTCACCACCAACAAGCCTGGTGCCAAGAACTTTGATACGGAGAAGGCATACCACAACATCATGACCCGCTTCAAGTTTGGCAACCTGAAGCAGAAAGGTCTGTATGTGGACGAGACCACTATGCGTATGTGCTACACTCACCGTCGCCTGCTGGCTCAGACAGCCCTGGCGCTCATCGCTGAGCACAAGGACAAGAAAGCCATCGACATTCTGAAGAAAGCCGACGTGGAGATACCTTATTATAATGTTCCTGTCGACTATATGAGCGGCGGTCTCGACATGGCACGAGGATGGCTCCTCACCGGTCAGAAGGCCAAGGGTGAGGAATACCTCAAGAAGGTATGGACCAACGCCACACAGTATCTCAACTACTACCTCTCGCTCAACGCCGACCGATTCGCACAGGCACAGAGCGACTGCATACGCCAGATCATGATCATGCAGAGCGCAGCAGAGGTGGCTGGCATGGTAAGTCCTAAACTGGAAGCACAGTATGCCAAGCAGCTCAACGCCCTCTACACACTCTATCACGGACGTGGAGGACGTATGCCTGAAGGGTACTAAAATGAAGAGTTAAGGAGTTAACTCCTCAGCGACCGTAGGGAGCGATAACTCCTTAACTCCTTTAGCTTCTGAATATTAAACATTTAAAAAGAACTCGTCTATGTTTATCGAGCAACCAGCCAAATGGCTGAGATGGCTGTATCCGAAGGCAATTTGGAGGATGGATCCGAAGGAACACTCTGTTTACCTGACGTTCGACGACGGACCCATACCCGAATCTACACCTTTTATCCTTGAGACGCTGAGGAAATACAACATCAAGGCGACATTCTTCATGGTGGGAGAAAACGTGTTGCGCAATCATGACCTCTACAACCAGATTGTGGCAGAGGGCCATCAGATAGGCAACCATACATTCAACCACATTGGAGCCTTCAAGCATCGTGTGATCTCCTATGTGCTCAACACCAACAAGGCCAACGAAATCATCCACGCCCACCTATTCCGTCCGCCACACGGATGGATGAGACCCAGCGAGTACTGGTGGTTGCACCGCACCTACGAGGTAATCATGTGGGATGTGGTAACACGCGACTACTCCAAGTGGCTGACGGCAGAGGACGTGGTAGACAATGTGAAACGATACGCCCGCAACGGAAGTATCATTACATTCCACGACTCGCTGAAGAGCATAGACAAATTGAAGACTGCCCTTCCGAAGGCTATAGAATGGCTTCAGGAACAGGGCTACGAATTCAAGATATTCAAATAAATGAAGAAAAGAATAAACAGCTATCAGGCTGTGGCAAGTTTCGTAAGAGGTTTCTTTGAGGCTTACGCACGTGGCATCATCGATGCTGTCATAGAGGGCAACGACTTCGAGAAGAAGAACGATCCAAAGGAAATCAAGCAGATGATGCTGGAACACTATGGCGAGGTAAACCAATATTACTTCGACATCATGTTCTCTACCTTGGTACGTCTGAACTACAAGACTGCTGAGGAAGCCAACGAGCGCATGCACAAGAACTTCGACAGTATGAAGAAAGCCGACCCAACCTTCGAGCCTACCATGCTCGACTACCTGCGCATTGCCTGCAAGAGTCCACAGCTGTACAAGGCGATGGAGGCTGAATACAAGCGCAACTTCACCTGGCTTCTGCAGGGCAAGTTCACTACCCTTGAGGAGCATGTACGCGACTATACCCACGGCATCCTCATCAGTCTGGCCGACGAGCCCATGACTGTGCACCTGCTGGTAAGGATTATCGTGAAGGCTTATGCCGCCGGACTGAAATGTGGAAGCAAGGAGGGCAAACTGCCACAGTTGCACATGCCAACTATCCACGGCATGCTGCTCAACAACGTGAACATACTGCTCAACGAGACACCGCTGAAAAGCAGCAGCGAAGACCCTGTGGCGCTCTTCAAAGAGGCGTGCAAGGAGGAAGAAGAAAACATCAATGTACTCTTCAATACTCTCAACGACACGATGAAAGAACTCGCCGAAGAGTAAAAAGAAAACTTCACTACTCGTGTTGTGCAACCGCACAACACCTGAAAGACAACCGCCCAACAGCTATTGTGCAAGCGCACATCAGCTGTTGGGCGGTTTTATTACTTATATTCTGCAAGAACATTTCACCCATATTCCTGCAATTTTTTCGTAGCATCTACTGCATATCATAAACCACCTGCATGAGCTTCTTGCCGAGTTCGTCGGCCTGCTCCATGGTGGAAGCCTCGCTATATACGCGGATGATGGGCTCGGTATTACTCTTGCGAAGGTGAACCCACTTGTCAGGGAAGTCGAGTTTCACGCCATCGATATCTGTTACGGTCACATCCTTCTCCTTGCCATACATCTCCTTTACCTTCACGAGGATAGCATCCACATCGGTAGAAGGTGTCAGGTCGATACGATTCTTGGCGATGAAATAGTTGGGGAAAGTGGCACGAAGCTCGCTCACCTTGCAACCCCTATGTGCCAGACTGCTCAGGAAGAGGGCGATACCTACGAGGGCATCACGGCCATAGTGGCTCTCTGGATAGATGACACCGCCATTACCCTCGCCACCTATCACGGCATGAACGTCCTTCATCTTGGTGGTGACATTCACCTCGCCTACTGCAGCAGCTGTATATTTGCCGCCATGCTTCTCGGTTACATCACGGAGAGCACGGGTAGAAGAAAGGTTGCTGACAGTATTGCCAGGAGTATGGCTCAGCACATAATCGGCCACGCTCACCAAGGTATATTCCTCGCCAAACATCTTGCCGTCCTCGCAGATGAAAGCCAAGCGGTCAACATCAGGGTCAACAACGATACCCATGTTGTAGCCACCCTTCTTCAACTCGTCCATGATGCCACCGAGGTTCTTCTCCAATGGCTCAGGATTGTGAGCGAAGTCGCCAGTAGGCTCACCGTTCAGGAAGGTATACTCCACTCCTAACGCATCGAGCAAATCTGGAAGGATGACACCACCCACTGAGTTGATGGAGTCGACACAAACCTTGAAATGTGCCTTACGGATAGCCTCCACATCGACGAGTTTCAAAGCAAGCACAGAATCGATATGGCGCTTGTTGAAGCTATTGTCCTCAGTATATTTGCCTAAATGATCGACATCGGCATACTCGAAGTCTTCCTTCTCAGCGATGGCAAGCACCTCATTGCCGTTGGCGGCTGTCAGGAACTCTCCCTTCTCATTGAGAAGCTTGAGGGCGTTCCACTGACGAGGATTGTGAGAGGCTGTGATGATAATACCACCTGCTGCCCCACTCATGGTGACAGCGAGCTCGGTGGTAGGAGTAGTAGCCAGACCTATGTTGAGCACATCATAACCCATGCCCATCAAGGTGCCACATACTACATTCTTGACCATCTCGCCAGAGATGCGGGCATCGCGGCCCACTACGATAGTATTGCTTGAAGACTGTCCGCAACGACGAATAAAGGTAGCGTAAGCTGAAGTAAACTTGACGATATCGAGCGGATTAAGAGTATCGCCCGCTGGTCCGCCTATAGTTCCGCGGATACCAGAAATAGATTTGATTAGAGTCATAATATTCTTATTAAGACGTTAATGCTTGATGAATGTTCAGAGGAAAAGAAACCACTCCCTTAACGGGCAGCCTGGAAGCGAATGTCATACAGACAGGCATACACACTCGCTGAAGCAGAGGTAGTGCCATAAGTATGAGGTACCAACAGGCGCACATGCGCCAGTTCATCGTCGGCAGTAATGAGACGCCCCACCTTGATCCAAGTGAAAGGAATCAACCAGCCTGATGGAACCGTGGCACTCACAGTACCATAATAAGAGGAATTGTAGGTATTTGCCAAGAGACTTTTTTTGATGTCGACAAAAGAGCCTTCAAACGTTCCTGACGTATTGGTTACGCTTATCTCATCGGTCATTGCCGCATAAGTAGGCACCTCATTGGTCAGTGTAATGGCATCGTCGCATATCTTGGCACGCTTGGCAAGACAATACTCCGTGAATCGGCACAACACATTCTTGGTTTTACCCTTGGCGATATAGTCGCCACAACCATCGTTGATGACCTGCATATAGATACCATTGCTCTCGAAGAGCACATACTCGTTGTTGTTGGGATCGGTATCAGTCAACTTGACCGTCTTGTCACCAGCCTTACGGGCTTCGAAACGTTTTTCAAACTCGGCCTCTTTGATGACTTTGACATTCTCATTGCGCAAGAATGCATTGATAGAGTCCAGCTCTCTGTCGCGCTGGTCTGCATATGTCTCATTATGGTCACAAGCGGCAAATGAAATCAAAGCCGCTACAGCTATCATTGCTAATAATAGTTTCTTCATTCTTTAAGTTCGTAATTTTTATACAAATATGGCGCAAAGGTACAAAAAAAAAACAGGACTGCCAATGTTGGCAGTCCTATTTTATTATTATTTATCACTTATCTTTCTTATTTCAGCAATGCCTCGAACGCCTTGATGGCTTTTTGGGCTACCACCTCTGCCTCTGCCATGCTGCAGAACAACTTGCCTCCCGAGGCATTGAGATGGCCTCCGCCATTGAAAAACTGCTCGGAAACCTTGTTGCACGGGAAGTCGTCGACCGAACGAAGACTCACCAATATCAGATTGTCGCGCTCGGTATCTTCGCGCAAGGAGATGGAAAACTTATGTCCCTTGATACGCAGTGGTTCGTTGACCAAACCTTCGAGGTCGCCCTTGATGAAATGGAATCGCTTCATATCCTGACGGGTGACACAATAATAAGATGCATGCAAGCCCTCCACCACACGGAGCTTCTCGCTCATCAGATAACCGCGAAAACGGATGGCAGAAAGGCTGCTGTTATTGAATACATTGCGATAAATCTTGTCTTTATCGATGCCCTTGGTAAGCAACTGGCTGATAATAAAATAGATGGTAGGGTCGGTGGAATTGTAGGTAAAACCGCCCGTATCGGTCATCATGCCACAATATACACAGGCAGCCCACTTGCGGTCCATCTGCCCGAAGCCTCCCAACTGCCACACGATGCGGAACACCAGCTCGCTGGCACTGCTCATGTGGGGCTGAGAAATCTGAAGATCGACATCCATACAGGGTGCCAGATGATGGTCGATCATCACCTTACGGGCACGACAGCCGGTAAGCACATCCTGCATCTCGTCGAGACGACCAGCGCCATTGAAGTCGAGACAGAACACCAAATCGGCCTCATCGAAAGCACGCTGCACCTCGGCAGGATGCTTGTCGTAACGCAGAATGGTCTGACTGTCGGGCAGCCACTGCAGATAGTCGGGCATCATGTCGGGCATACATACCTGTGCCTGCTTGCCCTGCGAGAGCAAAAAGCCACGCCATCCCAAAGAAGAGCCGATGGCATCTCCGTCGGGCGACTTATGACAACATATCACAATATGCTGAGAAGCCGCTATCATCTCCTGGAGGGTAGCGGCTTCTTGTGAACTCAATATATTTACGTTCATTTAGAAGAGTTTGCTTGGATAAACGCCTTCGTCTATCAGACTCTGAATTCTTGCTACTACTGATGGACGGTCGGCAGCATAAGTGACACCAAACCACTTGCTTGTGGTGTCGAGTACCTTGACGGTAGCTGTGCCGTCGTTGATCAGCTTGTTGACCATCAATGGAATGAAGAACTCAGCTTTCAGGTTCTCCATATTCTTAGGATCGCTGAGGAACTCCTTGAAGTAAGCCTCGCTGTACTCAAAATAGTCGGGAGTGAAGCCCCATACGTTCATAGATACAGGAGTGTTGTCCTCAACAGCTACCCACTGGCCTTCCTCGTCCTTGTAAGACACCTTGCCGTCTACGCGCATAATCTCTGTACGCTCCACGACTGTGGTCAGATTCTCAGCATCGTCCTTTGAGCAGATGCCACGAGCCACAGTACCATTCTCGCTCAAGGTGTTGCCTACACGGAAACCTACCATGGCATAGTTGTTCTTGCTGCCCTCTGGAAGTTCAGAAAGGAACTTGCCTATGACCTTGAAACAGTCACGATTGTAGAAGTCATCACAGTTGATGACACAGAAAGGCTCCTTGATAATGTCCTTTGCCATCAATACAGCATGGTTGGTACCCCATGGCTTCTCACGACCCTCGGGAACTGAGAATCCTTCAGGAAGAGCGTCGAGTGACTGGAAGCAGAGTTCTGCTGGGATATGTCCCTCATACTTGGCAAGTATCTTCTCACGGAACTGATCTTCAAAATCCTTACGGATGACAAAGACTATCTTGCCAAATCCTGCCTGAATGGCATCGTAAATACTGTAGTCCATAATGGTCTCGCCGTTAGGACCCAGACCATCGAGCTGTTTCAAACCACCATAGCGGCTACCCATACCAGCCGCCAAAAGCAATAATGTAGGTTTCATATTTTATTTGTTTAATAGTTGATTTTATCTAACAGTATGCAAAAGTAATAAAAAAATGACTGCTGCACAATTTTTATCACTTTTTTTTTTGGCGATTTATATTTCATTCGTCTACATCTATGCGACTACCGGCAAAAATCAGAAAGGATAACCCACAGTCAGATGGAGGCTATGCGAGTTTTTGAAGGAATCGATATTGTAGAAGCCCTTCTTGCTGGTTTCGTAAGGCACATGAAGCCCCACACCCCAGTCTACACGGATGACGAACATACCCATATCATAGCGCACACCCACACCCGTGCCCACAGCCATCTGCTTGAAGAACTTTAGGAACTTGAACTGTCCCTGCGGACTGTGCTCCTCGCTGCGAAGTGTCCACACGTTGCCGGCATCAAGGAACAAGGCTCCATACAGGTCGCCCCAGATGCGAGGACGATACTCAATGTTGGCAAGAAACTTAATGTCGCCTGTCTGGTCGATATAGGAATACTTGCTGCCTGTAGGCAGATACTGACCGGGGCCAATGCTTCGCACATTGAAAGCACGCACACTGTTGGCACCGCCAATGTAGAACTGCTCGTAATAAGGCGCCTTCTCGCTGTTGCCATAACTCCATACCACACCCGCATTGAGGTGACCCACCAAGGTGGAATGCTCGGCGATGCGCCAGTACTTCACAAAGTCGGTCTCCAACTTCAGAAACTGGGAATAAGGATTGCGGAACATCTCCTTGTCCTCGTCGTTCCACTTCTTGCCAGTACAGAGATAACCCAACGACAGGATGTTGCCTGCCTCGCTGACAGTCGTCGACCAGATGATGGGATGACGGTATTTCGCCGGACTGGTATAAGTATAGGTGTAGCTCATCTTGGGTACAAACTGGTCGCGCATGGCTATCTGCAGATAAGGACTCTCAGAGATGGCCTCATCGAAGGCTGCGGTACGGCTGTTCATAAACTCATACGACAACACTAAAGGACTGAACGAATGGCGATGCTTGGCTGAGGTAGCCCAGTCGTAGGTAAGTTCACCCGACACCACATGGCGACGGAAATAACCTGCCCTGTTGAGCACATTCATCGAGGCCTTCACTGTGGTGGAAGGAACGCCATAGAATGAACGCGGGATATGACCTTTGCGGAAACGGCGCTCACGCTGTGCCATGGTCGTAAATAGATTGAACGGGGTGACGATGCTTGGGAACGAGAGTGACACATCCGTACCATACTCATAGGAATTGATATGGTTGGAGCTGGCTCCGTTGCCCTTCTCGCCTGTCTGCCACTCGTAAGAGCCATGCAGATTGATATCGAGCTTCTCGCCTCCACGGAAGGCATTGCGCTTGGTAAAACCTACAACCAACTCGGGACCTACACGGCCTGTGGTTTTGCCCTTGACATTGGTCTCTATATAGAAATCATAAGGCTTGTCGAAAATCAGGTCGAGTGTGGCATCCAAGGTATCGCACTGAGCTGTGGTGTCACGAGGAGTAAACTGAAGGCTGGTATAGTTGAAGACTCCCATCGACTGCAAATGCTGACGCGCCTTCTCCTCGTTCTCTACCCTGTATAGCTGTCGGGGACGCAAGTTCAAGTCGCGCAATACCACACCCGCACGGATAGGCATCTTCTTGCCATGATAACGGATATTGAGGTAACGGCGACAGAAAGAATCGGTAAGCTCTTCTGTAAACTGCTTGCGGAAGTTGATATTGATATTGCCGAGATACCACTGGCGGGTGACCTGCGAGTCGAGGCTGTCGGCCATGATCATCTTCATGCTTGCCTTGCCTGGCACACCTAAGGTATCAGCAAGATAGGAGGCATAGCCATTCTGATAAAAATAATAGCCATTGTTGCGGAACAGACGGGTAAGGCGCTGACGCTCACCTTCCAGGCGAGGTACATTGAATGGGCTGCCCGTATGTACCAAAGCCTCCTGACGGGTGGAATCGATCAAAGCAGAGACTACTGATGGGAAATTGACATACTGCAACGTATCAATGGTCATCAACGGACCCAAAGACACATGATAAGCCAACTTGGCCTTCTTGGGATTTTTCTGGGTCAGAATCTCGTAGTTCACCTTGCCATGAAAATAGCCATACTTGGCAAGCTGGTTCTCTGCTACCTGTGCACGCAATCGTGGATTCACATTGCCCATCAATTTAGGACGTGAGCCGAATGCCTTGGTAATCCACTTGGCTATGGCGCCATCCGACTGCGAGAAAGCATTCCAAACCCAAAGGCGAACAGGGAAAGGCGTGCGATAATAACTGCTGCCGAAGAGGGCTCCATTAGGGGCAGAAGCCAGTACCGACTCCATTTCGAGAATCGTAGAATCGGCATAACCGCCTGGCTCATAATCGGTATATTCTATTTTCTTCAGACCCGTGAAGAGCTGCTCGCCTTCCTTGAGAGCACTCGTGGAAGAACAAGATGTACCTGCGGCAACCACCACTATGGCAACAAATACCATAGCCAACAGGCGGAAGCCGCGGGAATGATTATAGGGAATGCACTTTCTGTTTATCATCATTTGCTTTTTCATTTTTGTTGAACAGCTGCAGGCACAGCCTTCAGGGTGTCGGCTGCAGCACGTGGCAAAGCCTGTTTCTCGGTCTTAAAGCGGAAGATATCACTGAAGCGCTGCAATTTTCTGCGCCACATGAAACCAACACCATACTCGCCGATCTGACCTTCTAACCAGTCGTAGATGTTGTTGTTGTAGAAACCTCGGATATACTGACTGGCTCCATCGTTGAGTCGATATTGTATCTCCACATTATTAAAGAAGGTATCGTTGTTGACAGCATTCTCCATCTCGGCTCCCGAAGAAACCTGACCGCCCACACTGAAGCTCAGACGATTGTTGAAGAATCGCTTGGCAAACTTGAAATTGTAGTCAGTATGCAATGCACCGGCAGCATTGAGAGAGTTGTCGACAGTCATGCCTATATCAAGTCCCATGGAGCGCATGGCGGTTCCTGCAATGTTGTTGATTTCGGAATTGAGGAACGAGCTGAGGGCACTGTTCATCGAGAACGAATTGGTATTGCCGTTGGCAAGATACATGCCCGAAGCCAGCATGGTGATAGCCACCTTGCCGCGTTCGTCCACACTCATCGTGTTCAACTCATCCTGGACGTTCATGTCGGAAGGTGCTGAGATGATAAACTGTATACCAGGCTTATTCAGTGTCTGCGACAGTTTCACCCCACACTCGAAATCTACCGATCGGCCTGTACCCTGCCCTTCATTCACGGTCGACTTGATCTTCTCGGTAGCCGTGATGTTGAGCGTAGGATTGAAAGGATCGCCCGTAAACTCGATATAACTTCCGTCCTGAATGGTAAAGGTCTTCAGTGGAATGACAGGCAAGGAGTATTTCATCTCGCCATTACTCAATGTATACTTACCCGACAGACGCAGATTGTCGGCAGGATTGTAAGTCATACGCAAGTCGCCTCCACCCACAAGGTCAATATAATTGGACTTGTCGGCATTCAGCGCACAAAGAATATGGGCAGACTCATCTATCGACATACCCAAGAGCATATCGAAGCCTTCGAGTTTTGGACGCACCACCGTCTCTTGCTTACTATCTTTGAAATCGGTAAACTTCACCAACTCCTCAAGCTGAGTATCAGTGGTGAGTTCCGACTCTCGCAGGATATAAGTCATGTCGGTATTACCCAGCACGTCGAGCTTACCTCGCATCTTCAGATTGGACAAGGCGCCACGCATACTTCCCAAAAAGTTGACATACGCCTTACCGAAAGCCTCGGAACGGGCATTCTCCTTAGCATCTACCAGGAGGAAGTTCTGGGCACGCATCCTGACATCAAGCATCATCTTATCGAGATTGGAGAAATCCAGATAGCCCTGTATGTTGAGCGGACTCTCATTGTTGGCATACATCATGAAGTTCTCGAAGAGCAACTTACTGCCGGCTATCCTCACTGGGTCGTTGTCGAAACGCATCCTCAGTCCGTAAGGCACACTCACTAAATAAACTGAGTCCATGTATATCTCGCCGTCTACCTGTGGCTTGCTCAACGAGCCCTTGACGGTAAGACTTCCCTCACCACAACCTTCCAGACCAACAAGCTGGTCGGGCACAAATCCATTGATGAAGTGGAGCGGCAGTTTGTCCATGCCGACAGTAGCGTCGAGATAGCCCTCGCCCTCCGACTGGTAAGTACCTATGATGGTGGCTACGTCCTCACCGTTGTATTTCAGTATTCCGTCGACGGCATGAGTGCCATCGCTCATAGGCATATACACGAACTCGGAGCCGACATTACCCATCGGGCAATTCTCGTAAACCAAGTTGTTGACCGATAGATTGGACGATACAGACAAGGCCTCCTTGGTCTGCACGATATGGAAATCGCCATTCATGATACCTGAGACATCAGGCATATAAGGTATGACACTCAGTACCTTGTCCAAATCAAAACGGGTCATGCCGATAGTGATATCCTGCAGGGCATCCTCATTGTCGTCGTTAGAGTAGATACGCACACCCATTCCCTTGCTGGACTCCAGCTGAAGCTTGGCGGAGATACGCATATCGCGTCCCAGCATCAGATAGTTGTCATCGTTGGCTGTAAATTTCTTATATCCCAGTATAGGATGAGTATCGGTAAGACTCACCTTGATGCCGTTTTCCTGCATCATTGCCGCCAAACCTACACGCACGCCCAACTTGCCGTTGGCATCATAAATGCGAGCAGCGATATCGGAGCCTCGCTCTGCCAACTCGCCATCCACCAATGCCTGGAATACGTATTGCGGATTCTTCTTGTTGTTCACAATCCTCGCCGTATACCGGATGGTGTCGCCCTGGGTCATCACGTTGGCACGAACCGTATCCAACTGTACACCTTGTGCCACCAAAGAGTCGATATTAAGATGACCGTTCAGACCTGATATGGGTGAGGTACGAAGATCCATGTCCACCGTCTTGAAATGATAGCCGTTGTACTCGATAAAACGGGAGATGAAATTGTCTTTTCCTGTGGTAAGAGTGATGCGACCCAAGGGGAACTCGTGACGGATAGCCACCTGGTCGATACGTCGGTTCTTGAGTTGACTCATCACCTCGCCTTGCAGTTCATCAAGTCTTGACAGCAACTTTTTATAACCTCCATGGGTGTCCATACGAAGATGGAAGTCACCACAATTGAGTACGGCATGGGTTGTATCGCGACGAGTCAACACGTCGGCAACAATATCTACGGGACGATATTCTTTCTGCTGAGTCTTGATGACGATACTGCCCAACATAGCCTGCAGGTAGTGGTCCTCCATCAGGTTGGTCTTCAGGTCTACCTGTCCACAGGCAGTTGCTCTCATAGGCACCTTGGTGAGTCCCATGAGGTAAAGGTCCACATTCCTGACATCAGCTACTATTGTTCCTTCCAGATTCTTGCTGTTGGTCAGCGCATCCAAGCTCACCAATCCCTTGAGCAACTGATTATTGCTGTCGATGTCTGCATGTACTTTACCATTTGCTACATGGACAACAGCCAACAGGTTGTTGATGTGATACTTGCCATAATGCAGCTGTGCCACCTTTGCCTTGGCGTTGAGTCGAGTATGGTTGGACAAGAAATCAGTTCCCACGCCCTGGGCTTCCATCGATCCTGTAAAAGAGTAAAGTTCCTGATGAGGCAGGAAATGACTCACCTGTATCTGATAGGCTTGTACCTTGGCACGATAGGCCAAGTGGTTCATGTCGAGACTTCCGTCTTTCTTTGTATGAGTAACAACAGATGCTTCTACATTCATTCGTCCACGACCTTCCCACAAGGTCATCTTGGTGGCATACTTAGAGCCGTCCACTGCGACATCTCCCTTCAGGATCATGCCATTAGGGATACGCACATCCTTCATTAGAGCCGGATCAAGCATCGCTGTAACAAATCCCAAATGATAGGTACGCGCATCTAAATGTATTTTCGCCTTCATCTGAGACATATCGTTGAGATGTGCCAACCAACCATCGGAGGACAACTGGAAGGCTGAAGGCAAATTGAGTTTCAAACCCGAATAGCTAAGCCGCTGCATGTTTCCCTTTACTGTACCGGCAACCTCCATAGGATAATAAGGCCAGTTCCGACGCATCTTTTGAGGCATGTATGCACCGGCAAAAAGCATGAGGTCTTCTCTGCCGATACTGCCTCGTATCATAGCAGTCAACTTGCCAGGAGCGCTGTCGGCAAAGGCATTCATGTCCATGTCGACCATAGTCTGAAGGGTGGAGGAAGGAGTTCGCAGACAGAGGTCAGGCAACTTCAACTTCAATGAATCCATCACAAACCGGCCATACATCTGCTGTACGTTCAGACCACAGCGTTCTCTGAACTGTGCCTGACGAATCTTTACATCTATCTTCGAGTCACAGAAATAGAATGAGTCTGCCTTCAAGGTCATATCCAACAAGGCAATGTGGTTGAAGTCCAGACCTTCTGCCGGACGAAGCACAGAGATATTCTTACCAGCCAGCATTTCTGTCTGATAATTGTCGTAAGTTACCCTGCCCTTTCGCCAGTCGAGGGCACGCACTTGATAAAGTCCTTTGAAGAGATCGAGGTAGGTACCATGAGCCGTAGCATCACCCATATAGGCATTTACCCTGAGAGTATCTCCTGGCATGTGAAGCGCCAAAGCTGTGTTTTTCAACTTGAGCTTCTGGATATTCACCTTCCACTTGTTGGTCTTTGGCGTAGTATCGGGAGGTACGGTATCACTCAGTTCTACCGACAGACGGGCATCCGACAACAAGGCGTCATCTACATGGACAAGTTCCTTGCTCAGGTCGATGCCATGGGCACGCAATGCCATCTGCCCGACATCACCCTTGATACGCGCCTCGTGTATCCAGTTGGTGGTGTTGACCTTCATTCGTCTGAAGTCCAACTCGTCCACCATTACCTGCTGCTTGAATAAAGGCATCAACTGAATGTCAACTACCATTTTTTCTATATCAGCAACAGTATCTTTTTTATTTCTGAGAGTTACATCATTACTGTTTTTCAACGAATCGATGGGCTGAAGCGCCTTCACACCCTCAACACCCAATCGCAGTGGAAAGACCAGTTCCACGTGCTTTACTGTAATATCCATGCCTGTAGACTCGGAAGCATAGGCAGCCACGCGCTTCACTGCCCAGTTCTGAACAGGTGGCAGATAAAGCAACAAAGTCAGCAAAGCTATCAGCAATATCGGGGTAAATACGATAACTGCTGCCCAAATTCCGCATTTTTTCTTTGTAGACATAGATTCTAAGTTTTATATTGTAAAACTGAAGTCAATTTCTTACTAACCATCGCCTATGGTATCAGTGATATGGATTCTATCGGTTATGGTGCTATCGCCTTCCATAGATTGTCATCGGGCAAAGGAGCCTCTACGACGATAGTCTCCTTAGATACAGGATGAACGAACTCAATCCTATGCGACAACAATGAAATGCTGCCGTCGGGATTGCTGCGAGGAGCACCATACTTTAAATCTCCCTTGATAGGACATCCCATCTTTGCCAACTGGCATCTTATCTGGTGATGACGTCCTGTCAACAGATTCACCTCAAGCAAAGAGTAATGGTCGGAAGAACCTATCATCTTGTAACGCAGAATCGCCTTCTTCGAGTTTTTCACCTCATGATCATAGGCATAGCTCTTGTTCTGCTTCTCGTTTCTCACAATCCAATTCACCAGCTCAGCCTCTTCCAAACGGGGCTTATTCTTCACTATGGCCCAATAGGTCTTGTGCACCTCGCCGTCTCTGAACATATTGTTCAATCTGCTGAGCGCCTTGGAAGTCTTGGCAAAAACAACAAGTCCTGATACAGGACGATCAAGGCGATGTACCACACCCAGGAACACATTTCCCGGTTTCTGATACTTCGCCTTGATATATTGTTTTACCGTCTCAGAGAGAGGCTCGTCGCCGGTCTTATCGCCCTGCACGATTTCACCACTTCTCTTCGAGACAATAATTATATGATTATCTTCGTAAACTACTTGCACGTTCTGATACAGATAGATTACATATTCATACCACCATCAATCTGGATAACCTGACCACTAACGTAGCTGGACATATCAGAAGCGAGGAAGAGACAAACATTTGCAATATCCTCAGTCTGACCACCACGACGCAAAGGAATCTTCTTCATCCAGTCCTTGCGGATATCCTCTGGCAACTGAGCTGTCATAGCTGTCTCGATGAAACCTGGAGCTACAGCATTAGCACGTACACCCTTAGGACCCAACTCCTGGGCAATAGACTTAGCCAAAGCAATCATACCTGCCTTAGAAGCAGCATAGTTACACTGACCAGCATTACCATGAACACCTACTACAGAAGCCATGTTGATGATAGAGCCACTGCGCTGACGGAGCATGATAGGTGAACAAGCATGGATAAAGTTGAACGCAGACTTCAAATTTACATTCAGAACTGCATCCCACTGAGCCTCTGACATACGAAGCATCAAACCATCCTTGGTAATACCAGCATTGTTTACCAAAATATCGATAGAACCAAAGTCTGCCTGTACCTGCTTAACTGTCTTCTCTGTCTCCTCGAAATCGGCAGCATTGCCTGCATAAGCACGACAAGTTACACCAAGAGCCTCGATTTCCTTACGTGTTGCCTCCAAACCGGCAGCCATGTCATCGTTAAGAACGAGGTCTGTAAATGCGATGTTTGCGCCCTCTGAGGCGAATTTCATTGCGACAGCCTTTCCGATGCCGCGGGCAGCTCCTGTTACAAGGGCTGTCTTACCTGTTAATAATCCCATTTTGTTTTGTTTTATAGTTTATGATGTGTTTATAAATTTCTCTACTTGGATATATTGAATACTCTTTGGCGGAGCATGTTGAATACTTTCTGCTTAGAGTCTGACTATACACCTTATTATATATAATATGTTCGACATTAAATTTCATGTTCGACATTGACAACATTAAATATAAATTTCGGTTTACAATTTTAGTCCAGACTTTCCTAAAGCACCATACACCACCTTGGCAACTAAAGGCTTGCTGCTCTCTTCAGTCAAGCCATGTCCCAGACGACCATAGATGAAGGGTACCTCCAAACCTTTGATACAATAGTGGGTGATATCAGCAACCAAATCTACGTTCTCTATGTCAAACTCACCGTCTTCCTTTCCTTCAGTATAAACCTTTCTGAAAAGTTCAATCTCGTCTTCATCAAAGTTCTTGCGAGCCTTTTCTACCATCCAGATATTACGGAAAAACTCTGCTCGAAGGTTACCGTTTCGAACCACGGTTTCTTTGATCATACTCAAATGGGTATAAATCAATTCGATAATCTTGTCTTGAGGTCGTATCTTGCAGGCAGCCACCTCATCCAACTTGTCGGAAAGACGTTCCAACTCTGATTCTATAACCGCATAGTATACATCTTCTTTCCTACTAAAATAAGTATACAGCGTTCGTCTTCCCTTGCCCGAAGCCACAGCAATGTCATTCATCGTCGTGTTGGCTATACCATTCTTTGCAAAAAGTTGCCGAGCAACGTCTACCAGTTTCTGTCGAGTTTTGGATATTGACATGTCAAAGTCCCCCTGTTATTATTAGTTGCACAATAAATTATCTGTGTGCAAATTTAGTGCTTTAATTCGATATAAGCAAATAATAAACTTTAAAATCCGTTAAAACGGTAATAATATACAGAAAACATTTGGTCATTTCAAGAAAAGTTAGTACCTTTGCACTCGCAATTCAGAAATGAGTTGATTATATCGCGGTGTGGAGCAGTTGGTAGCTCGCCAGGCTCATAACCTGGAGGTCGCATGTTCGAGTCCTGCCGCCGCAACTAATATCGGGTAAGAAGTTGATTTTCAACATTCTTATCCGATTTTTCATTTAAATAAGGACGGAACCAGACGATAAAGGGAATGGAGAGGTCGCTATTTAAACCCATGAAAAAGCACTAAAAGACGAATCATTCGGCAATGTCAGCAATCTCAGATAAACATTACAGAAAGAACAAGTTATAAAACAAAAAATCCGGTTACTCCATTGGAATAACCGGATAGTATAAAACCATTTCATTTTTTCAATAGCTTCATTACTTTCTCAAAATAGCGCTGCGTTCTCTTGACGCTGTAATGGTTACCACCATTCCAGGCACGGATGGCCTGCTCAATACTATTCAGAGGATTGTAAACAGACTGCATCAACAGGAACATCTCCTTAGACTTAGAGATACTGTATCTATCAGACAACTTGTAACGCTTCTTACTATTCTTACGCTTCAAGATCTTATTGCATTCTGCTACCAAGATTGGAGTTATCTGCATCACGCCAACAGAATTACCACTCTTTGCTCTTGGATTTCCTTCACTCTCTACCTGAATTATCGCCTCCATCACTGGATTCCAATCAAACTCATTAGAGGAAACATTTTGTTTAGACATCGTTGCAGCCGATGCTGCGTCTACATTCAGCGTCAGCATGAGAATGCTGACCATCAACATTGTTATTCTCTTCATATTAATTATTTTATGGAACCTGAAAAGCTGAACTACAACATCAGTGATTTCGCGATGGCAACTTTTGAGAAAAAGAACGGTTGCTCATCTCAGTTCCGTTAGATACCTTAACGGATACCAGTCTATACGAAAAAACATAAGAAACTGTTATCCTTATTCTTATCGTTTGCAAAGATACGAAAAAAAAACGAATCTCACAAGTAATTCACTGATTATCAGCGGTATTTTAAATTCTTAAACACTTTATAACACTATTCTTTGACTTAAATCAATCAACTTTTCATAGATAAATTATAAAAATAGTCACTGATGAATAGAAAATGAATGAATCAGAAATCACCTGCGTGAACTTAAAAAGAACAATGATGGAAAGACTCCGCGCTATAAGCGAAATCGGCGCGAGCTACTTCGTCAGCAAAAGATACGTGCAAGAACTGCATTATCAACAAGAGCTGCTTCATTATCGTGAATTACAGCATCAGCATGAACAGTGTGGAAAAACGAAAAAGCCTCAGGAATCTTTCGAAACCTGAGGCCTTGATGAAAAATGGAGGCGGCTACCTACTCTCCCGCATTGCATTGCAGTACCATCGGCGCAAGTGGG